>ENA-OXEC01000071-OXEC01000071.1-human-gut-metagenome-genome-assembly--contig:-NODE-71-length-73206-cov-36.4704_pt1 | contig 73206 bp, 81 predicted proteins | sample MGYA00249351_ERZ652235 | MGnify/ENA primary metagenome ERZ652235 (study PRJEB26925, sample SAMN05826906) | human gut metagenome | biome: ENVO:2100002; feature: ENVO:00000062; material: ENVO:00002003...
ATAAAAATAGCGTAGCAGCCATTAAAACTGCTACGCTTAAAAAGTCTAACTTTTTGGGGTCACCTCATGTAAAATTCCTTTTTAACTTCTTATTTTATTTTAGTAAAAAGTGTAGAACCTAAGGTGATACGATATGTATCTTACATACTAAATAAGTATGATTACGACTTTAAAATATATTAAAAGTTGTTACTCTTATCAGTTAGAAAGTACAAAGTAACTCATAAAAATGTTTTTTAAAAATTTGATAATAGAGTATTTAATTCAAAGAAGACCGTATTATCCAAAAAGAATATGCGGTGTTTTTTATTTAAGAATATGTAAATCTGTAAAGCCATTAATAAAAATAATATTCTTAGAAAATTGAATAGTGTGGTACTTATGCAAATGTTATACTTTACTAAGTTATAAACTTCAGATTTAATAGACTAGTAAATTTGAAATTTATGGAGGATAATAAAATGGCAGATTTTTCATTGGAAGCTTTGCCTTGGATGAAAATGGAAATTTAAGTTGCTCTTATTGTAGTCAATTTTAGCAAAAAAAGAGTAAATCGAATAAAAAACGATGGTGATGGCTTAATTAAACCGTAAATAGTATTTTTAGTATCATTACCTAATATAATTATTGGAAAAGTCTGCTATAAATAATAAGAATATTTAAGATAAGAGAATTGAAATAATTATATATTTAAAAGATAAATTAATTAAGAACGAAAATATGAGGTAAATATAGTGCATAAAGGGACGCGATTATAAAAAAGAAACCGAATAAAGATTAGCAATATTCATGACTTTAAATCTTCGTTAAGAAAAGAAGGTTATAAAATAAGTGAATATGATGAAGAAGATATTACAGAAAAAATTGCAAAAACTTTTAACCTTGATAAAAGTGTGGCTGAAAGATTAAAGGTATGTATTAATGATAATGAAATCACATATAAAGCAAATGACATAGATGATTTTATTGATTATATAGAAAAAATAGTATTGTTTGAAGAGGAACACAATAAATTATGTGAAAAAATGAATGAAGTTAAAAAACTTCATATAGATAGAGTTGAATATGAAAGAGAGCCAGGCGTTCAAGACAACGTTAAACATATGCTGGAAGTTATAAAAAAAACAAAAAATAATATATGTAGAGCAATAAATACAGAAGAAAAAGCAAGGTTAAAAGAGCTAGAAATAGAAATTGATAAGAATTATATTTATGCAAAAGATATTGAACTTTTGAAAAAGATGATTTTTCTTAAAAAAGAAGATGTAAAAGAAGAATATAATGATAAAACAAGAACAAAAACAATATCCATAGAAATACCTGAAAACATAAAGTGTGAATATATTAAAGCAAAAGAAGGTAGTGTAGAATATCATGATCATTTAAATAACAATATTCCAAGAATAAAGCGTTTAAGAAAAAACATAAATAAGTATATGAAAAATGATGAAAATGAAAAGAAATCATTTAAAATAGATCAAAGTAAAGCACTTCAGGATTCTATAAATATAGCAGTAGCAATGTATGATAATAAAGAGTTTAAGGCAATAAGCGGAAGTAATGATATAGAGGATTATTGCAAAGCGCCACCATTTAAAGAAGCAATATTTAAAAGCAGTAAAGTCAATAAATTAGGAAAGTTAGGCATTGGATATAATAGGGTTAATGATAGTGAAAAGAAGATATTAGAGGAAATACATAAGCAGATAGAAGAAAAAGAGTTGAATGATTATGGAAAACTTACTTTGTATAGCAAGTGGGAACCATGTCCAAGTTGCTATTTTGTAATCAGTCAGTTTTGTGAAAAGCATCCAAAGATAAGTGTTGAAGTTAAGTATAACAAAAAGTATGGGGAAGTAGTTAGCAGAGATTAGATTATAGTTAGTAAATTAAAATTAATCACTTGGAAATTTTATGTCTACTGTAGAAGTCAAATTGAATTACTCAATATTAATTTGCTTCTTATTATATGGGTATAGAATACTAAGTATTTACATATTATTAGTGGTATAATAAAGTATAGCAAAAATAAACTGTGAGAAAATATTTATTATTTAAAATAAATATAAGGGATTGAAATATAGATATTTAATGTTATAAGAAAAAATATTCACTTATGTATATGCAGGCTTATTATATTAAAAATTATATATAAATTTAAATATAATAAATTAGTAAAAATAATCAATTTGATGAAAGTGAGGAGAAGACGTTTGAGTAGAAAGAAACAATTAAAAATGAAAAAAGTTGGACTTGAGCATCTTGAACAATATAATCAACTTCTAAGATATGTTTTTCAGGTTACTGATCAAGAACTACAACAAGTTGGATGGGAAGAAAAAGAAATCATTAGAGCAAAGTCTCCTACATTAGAGAAGGCTGATGTTTTAGGATGGTTTGATGGAGATAAATTAATATCCCAAGTGGCAGTTTACCCTATGAAGGTTCGTATATTTAATAAAACATACGATATGGGAGGTCTTACTGGTGTAGGGACTTATCCAGAGTATGCTAATCAGGGATTAATGCATAAATTATTAGATCAAGCATTAAAAAATATGAGAGATAAAAATCAGTCTATATCATATTTATATCCTTATTCTATTCCATATTATCGTAGAAAAGGCTGGGAGATTATATCTGATAAGATTACATATGAAATTAATGATTACCAACTACCAAAGAATAAACAAGTATCTGGTGAAGTAGAAAGAGTTGATGTAGGCGGGGAAGAAGTTAAAAAGGCATATGAACGATTTGCTATGCAGACTCATGGAGCTCTAGTTCGTGATGATTTAGCATGGAATGAATATCAACTTTGGGATTCTGATGATTTAATGGCAGCTGTGTATTATAATGCAGACAATGAACCAGATGGGTATGTTATATATTGGATTAAAGATGAGATATTTCATATTAAAGATATGATTTCTGTTAATGAAGAAGCACGTAGTGGATTGTGGAATTTCATAAGTGCGCATTTTTCAATGATTACAAAAGTTATAGGTAACACATATACAGATGAACCTTTAGCATTTTTATTAGAAGATGCAGATATTAAAGAAACAATTTCGCCTTATTATATGGCTAGAATTGTTGATTTGGAGAAATTTATTGATCAGTATCCATTTAAGCCTGATACAATAAATAGAGAGTGGACTTTCACAATGGATGATCCAGTATTAGCCTGCAATCAAGGAACCTTCAAACTTACTATTTCAAATGATGGAAAAGGTCAGGTTGTTCGTGTACAAAATAGGGTAAATGATAGAATTGATATAAAGACAATGACAACAATGCTTCTTGGATATAAGCGCCCAGATTATCTTCATAAAATAGGTCGTATTACTTGTAGTCCTGAAACAGTTGATATGCTGGAGGATTCAATAGAGCAACAAACGGCATATTTTTCTGATTACTTTTAGGAAAAAAACTTATAAAAAGCTAGGAGAAGATTTTTATAATATAAAGTCTGCGATGTAATGTCGTGGACTTTGCTAATATATAGTTTAAATGGTATTACATACTTTTTAGCACTAAGATATAATTCAGATTATAGTAGTATCTTTATTCATGTAAATTCCTTCTTTCCAAATGGTAAGTATCTAATTAAAAAGTGAGCACTAGATTATGTATCTAAATGAAACTATAATGATAAGAAGGTTGAAAAAGACAAAGTAGAAATGTTATTTTCACAAGAGAATAGATATGATGTAGCTCGTGTTCACTATTAAAGGTAACTTATATTATCAGCTAAGTATATTGTAATTATTAATAGAATATTTTAGGAGAATGATACATGGTTAGAAAATACAATTTATATCAGATAGATTCATTTACTAAAGAAAAATTTACAGGAAATCCAGCAGGAGTTATAACAAATGCAGATGGACTTAATGATGAAGAAATGCAGAAAATAGCTAGAGAGATTAATAATTCTGAGACAGCATTTATATTTTCTTCAAACGGTAGTGAGTATGATGCTCATATACGATTTTTTACACCAAGAAATGAAGTGCCAATCTGTGGACATGCTACTATTGCTGCTCATTATGCACGTGCCATTGAAAATAAATTAGATACTTCAAGGGTTTTTCATAAAACAGGAGCTGGAATTCTACCAGTTGATGTAATAAAAGAAAATAATGATTATAAAATTGTAATGACACAAGGAAAAATTGAATTTGGAAATATTATTGATGGAATAAATAAAGAAAAACTTTTAAAAGCACTTAATATAAAAGAGAGTGATTTAATAGAAAATTATAAAATACAGATTGTTTCAACAGGCCACTCTAAGGTTATGATTGGTATAAAAAGTATCAATACTTTACATTCATTGGAGCTTAATTATGATGAACTCTCTAAATTAAGCAAAATTATTAATTGTAATGGATATTATGTATTTAAAATGGATTCAAATGATGCTGATATTTTAGTACATGGAAGAATGTTTGCTCCAGCAATAGGAATTAATGAAGATCCTGTTACTGGAAATGCAAATGGTCCTTTAGGTGCATATCTTGTTCATTATAATTTTGTTAAGCATAATAACTCTTCATTAAAATTTAAAGCCAAGCAGGGAGAAGCAATAAATCGATCAGGTATTATTGAAGTTGAGGTGAAAATAGAAGATAATGAACCAACAGAGATTAAAATTTCAGGAGATGCTGTGGTGATATTTAAATCTGAATTGGTGTTAGAAAATAAATGATCCAGTTGCTATAGGCTTTAGATTTTACTATTTGTTGTAGTATTATTTAAAGCCTTATTTTATTAGATTTTATAAATTTAAATCAAAGAAGAAAAAAATATTTTAGGCTATGAGCAAGAAAAAGGGTAAAAATTTACAATTAATTAATATGAACTAGAAAGATAACTATTTGTTATGTTAATAAAGTTTTTAAGCAAAGGATTTATTCGTAAATTTTTATTGATTATAAACTTAACCTCTAATTTACTAAATTTATGATTTAAATTATAAATAAAAAAGTTATTGTTTTTAGGTAAAATACTTTTTGGCAAAAGTGATATTCCTAGGCCTTCGGAAATACCCTTAAGAATAGATTCTAATGAATCAAATTCAATAATGGCAGTAGGCTTGGAGGTGTTATAAATCAACCATTTTTGTAATGTTTTACGATAAGGACAATTGGTATCTGAATTTATTATTATTGGAGAAGTTAAGTTATTCATATCATTAATGCTTAAAGAAGATATTAGTGCGAGTTCTTCTTTAAAAGTAATAACTTTTTTTATTTTCGAAGATAAAATATCACCAGATATAAAAGCACCATCTAATTCACCTTTTATAACCATATCTAGAAGAACTTTTTGCTTTTCAGTTTTTAATCCTAAAGATACTTTAGGATTTTGCTCATAAAATAAAGAAAATATTTTAGGTAAAATAGAAGCAGAAATAGTCTGAGTAGCTCCAATTTTAATACTAGAAGTAATTTGAGAAGGGAGAAATTCTTCATTAACTTCATCAATTAATTGAAGAATTTTATCTGCATGTTTAAGTAATTTTTCTCCGTTAGATGTAATTATAGTGCCTTTATTGTTTCTAATGAATAAAGTAGTGTTCAATTTATTTTCGAGTAATTTAATTCTCATAGTTATATTTGATTGTGCATAGCCAAGCTTTAAAGCTGCTTTTGATATAGATTTTTCATAAGCAACTGTTTGAAATATTCTCAAATCATTAATCTCCATGTTATAGAAACCTTTCATTAAAACCAATATATATTTGCATTGCTATCACTAATAGTGATATTAAAGATTATTTATAAGTATTATACAACTTTTATATGAGGAGTTAAACTGTAAGTGTAAAAGATAATAAATTAATTGAGTAATAATTTTACTCATTAATTTAAAAATAAAATAGATATTAAAAGGGAGGATAAGATAAAATGATAGCAATGCAATATAAGATTACATTACCGAATGATTATGATATGAATATAATAAAGGATAGAGTAAAAAATAACGGTTATAAAACAGATGTATTTGAAGAATTGAAGTTTAAACTATATCTAACAACTGAAAAAGGAATAAATAGAAGTTTACAAAATAGCTATTGTCCTTTATATATTTGGAGAGATAGTAATGGATTAAACAAGTTTTTGTTTAATGGTTTTTATGACAATATAATAACTTCTTTTGGATGGCAAAAAGTAAATCTTGGAATACCACTAATCGATAGGACAACATATAAAATTAAAGATAGTAGATATGTATTTGAAATAACAGGAGAAATACAGCCGCAAGAAAGTCTTAATAATTTAAAAGATAAGATAGAAGAAAATATAATTACCATTAAAGATGCAGAATATATAGTAATTTATAATCCTGACAAGTGGAAATATAATGTGTTTTACTTTATTGATGATTTAAGCAAAGTAAAATTAGAAGAAGGAACAATTTATGATATACTTCACATATCACAAGAAAAAATATGAACTAAGTATATAGCAGAGATGATTTTTATTATAAGTATCAATATGGAATAGATAAAAAAATCCTAGAGCAGAAAAAACTCCAGGATTTTTTTCTTTTGAAAGAGAAAATATAAAGTGCTCAAGTCTTGGAATGTCAATTGCAAAGCTGTGATAAATGAATAAAATTACTCAACTTGCTTAAAATATACCTATATTTTAGATAAGGAGCGTAATTTTGCATGTATAGTAGTATATTATTTAGCACAATAATTAAAGGTATTTTAATATATATTTTAGCATTAATTCTAAGTAAATTAATTGGTATCAAAATCATTTCACAAATGAATTTTTTTGATTTTATAGTGGGTGTTTCTGTAGGCTCAATGATTGCTAAAATTATAATTGATAAAGATCATGTGGTTTTTTCGGGAATTGTAGCATTGATAACTTTTGCATTGTTGACCATATCAACTAGTTATTTAAATTTAAAAAGTTATTCAGCTAGAAGAATAATAAATGCCAAGACTTTGATATTAGTAGAAAATGGACGTATTATTGATAAAAATTTGAAAAGACTTAGGATTACAATAAATGAGCTTATGATGAAGTTAAGAGAAAAAGATGTTTTTAATTTAGAGGATGTACAATTTGCAATAATGGAGAGCAATGGTCAATTATCAGTTTTAATAAAAGCCAATAAAAAGCCAATAACTCCATGTGATATGGACTTAAAGGTAAAGAGCTCTTCTTTGGTAAATGATATTATAATTGATGGAAAAATAGTAGATAAGAATCTTAAAATAGCTGGTATAGATAAAAAGTGGCTACAATCTGAACTTAAAAAGAAAAGTATAAATAATATTGAAGAGGTTTTTTATGCAGGTGTAGATAAAAATAAAAAACTTATTATTTCAAAAAAGTATCCAGATGATTTTAATCCAGAAAATAGATTTGGGATACAATAGGCTTTAAATGGTTTAGCACAGGAAATCATGAATAGAATAATTAGTGATTTTACTGTAGAAAAAGCATATGTTGCATGTGGTGAAATTGTACTTGAACAGCATAGACGAAAAGGTGTAGCAAAAAGTTTACAATTAAATATGGCTGAAATTTGCCGAAGAAATGGATTAATTCCCATTGGTGGTTGCTGGTATGGAAATATAGCAAGTAAGCGTACATTTGATAGTTGTGGCAGATATTCAAGAACTAGATTGTTAAATGTAACTTTTATGTAGAGGTGAACAATTTAAAAAATCACTTATTTAAAGTTTTTTAATATTTATTGTATAATTATCAAAGAACAAATATTTAATGAGGTGAAATTATGTTTGAAATATCATTTCCGGTAAAACATTCAGAAATAGATTCAGTATTAAACAAGCTTATAAGCATAGGATTGGATTCTACTTATTATGATGCTCCATATGAAGTGACAGTAGATTCTAATGGATATGGATTTTTTGAAAAAGAAAATGAAGTTGCCGATTTAAAGGTATATCCTATAGAAAATGATAAAGAAAGCTGTTTAAGACATATTGAAGAAATTAAGAAAGTTTTAAATATACAAGATAATATAAAATTATCTGAGATTAAGGAAGATAACTGGCAGCAGCCTTTTGAACCTGTTGATTTAAAGAATGGATGGGTTATTGCAGAGCCAGATGATGAAATATCTTATGAAAAAGGAAAGATTAATTTTGAGTCTCAGGGATCATTTGGTACCGGGCTTCATGAAACTACTCAGGATTTACTAAGATATATATTAGAAGAAGATTTTACAGGATTAAACGTACTTGATTTAGGAACAGGTTCTGGAATATTAAGTATAGCAGCAGCCTTAAGAAATGCAAAACACATAATTGCATTAGATATAAGGGATGTAACTAGTGAAGTTTTATACAATGCAAGTCTTAATAATATACAGAATATAGATGTACTTGTTAATGATGTTACTTCAAAAAACTTAGTTGTGGATGAAAAATTTGATGTAGTATTCATAAATATAGGTGGAGAAGAAACCTTATCATCTATGGAGCTTATTAACAATGTAACAAAGGATAATGGAATACTTTTTGTATCAGGCCTTGTTGAGTGGAGCAGTAATGAAATTTATAATGAGCTAAATAACCAGGGCTATAATTTAGTAAAGAAAACAAAAACTAATGAATGGGTTACAATGGTTCTTAAAAATATGAAATAAACATATATAATTTGAGTAACTACATATAAAGTAAATATATAATTTTAACATGTGATTATTGCAAAATATGCGATAATCACAAATTTTTTAGAATAAAGGATGAGATACAAATAAAGTCTTTTTACTAGATTGCTTAACCGAATTCATGTCCTGGGATGCAGTTATTAACATAAGTTCCGCCTTCTAATGGCTTAAAACCAGATACTTGTATGTCTGTTACAATAGGATATGCGAGATGATTATCAGGAAATGTAAAACTAAGATTATAATCATTTCCATAAAAAGCAGCTTCTGTTCCAGATCTCATAAAAACTGCTGTGTTTTTAAGAAAAATAATTTTCCTGTCTTCTTTTTGGTTTGAGGCATTTACTTTATAAACTGTAAAATCAAAAGAAGTATCAGTTACATTTGAAATTTCAATTTCACAATAATCAATTAATGAATTTTCTCCAAAACATTTATCATCAAAATACATTCCTTCATATAAGTTGATTTTTCTATTTACGTTATCTTTTTTCTTCTGTAAATAATTGTTTCTGTTTTCTTCTGTTTGTTTATGGTTAGCTGTCTTAGCTGGATTTATAGATTTTTTATTGTTTTCATCTGAAAATGTGTCTTTTTTATCATTAGCATTATTTTTATTATCATCAGCCTGAATTATCCCAGCATTATCTTTTGTTTCACTGCTATAATTTTCTGAATCATCTTTTAAAGTTTTGCTCTGCTCTGCATTATTTATTGACTTATCAGTTTTATTATCACTATCGTTGCAGGCAGCAAAGATTAAGATTATACTTGTACATAATATTGAAATTACTATCTTTTTCACAATTTAAACCCCTCTTATTTAACAGGTATATTAATATTATAGCCATATAAAAATAATATGACGTTGTAAGTAATTAGATTACTATTATCTAATTATTTTAAACATATAATATTCATCCATATATTCTCCATAAACATACAGTGATTTTCTTTTTATATCTTCTATTTCAAAACCATTTTTCTTATATAAATTTAGAGTTGTCTATAAGTCAAATCTATTATTTGGATAATAATACCATATTAAGTAATTATATTCCAAGTGAAGTTGTTAAATTTATATTCATCTTTATATAATTTACACATTTTTTTTATATAATAAAAGAAAATCAAATTAAGTAGACAAACAGTATTTATTTTAGATAAACTAATTTATAGGCTTACAAGGTGTTATTAGTTTATATTTATAATTAAAAATATGAATAGAGGTGTTAACAATGATGAATCCAATTGCATTTAGTGTGGGAAATTATGAAATAAGATGGTACGGAATATTAATAGCTATAGGAACAATTTTAGGAATACTATTAGCTGATTATAATGCGAAAAAATTAAATTTAGATTTTGAAAAAATACTGGATGGATTTATAATAGCATTCCCATGTGCAATTATAGGTGCACGTGCATATTATGTAATTTTTGAATTTGAAAATTATAAAAATGATTTGCTTAGTATATTTAATTTAAGGTTAGGGGGATTAGCTATACATGGAGGTCTTATAGGCGGACTTATTGCTACAATTATATATTGTAAAATAAAAAAGATAAAAATGGCTAAATATCTTGATGTTGTAGCACCATCATTGATACTTGCTCAGTCAATAGGAAGATGGGGAAATTTTATGAATGGTGAAGCTCATGGTGATTTAGTAACATATGAGTTTATAAGTAAATTTCCACAATTCATACAAAAAGGAATGTATATAAATGGCGAGTACTATAATCCTACATTTTTATATGAATCACTATGGAATTTCTTTGTGTTTTTTATATTAATATTTATTTTATATAAGAAGAATAGAAATGAAGATGGAGTAGTTATGGCAAGTTATGTGACATTATATTCTACGGGAAGATTTTTTATAGAAGCATTGAGAACAGATAGTTTGATGATTGGAAATATAAAAATGGCCCAGTTGATAAGCATAGTAGGTATTATTTCAGGGATTTTATACATTATATATATAAAAAAAGTATTGAAAAGTAGAGCTTTTGAACAATAATTTTAGATTACATTATAAATAAGTATAAAAAGATTGATAATTTTGTATTTCTTCATATTATCTTCATTTGTATTAGATAAAATATATTTAAATAATTAAGTATTTGAATAAACGATTTTATTGAGGAGTGAGAAATATGAAAAGAAATAATGAGACAAATAAGAATAATAAAGGTATATTTAAATTCTTTGGAATGATGGGAGTATGCTGTTTGCTTCCTATAATATTAGCAATTGTTTTACCATTCATAGGGGGAAGTCTTGGTGGCTCAAGATTAATACCATTGATTACACAATTATTATGCCCAATTATGATGATACTTATGATGATCTTTATGTTTAAAGGAAATAATCATAGTTGCTGCTCTGAAAAAAAGGAAAAAGAAATCAAAGAATAGTTTATAACTATTGAAATAGATGCTTGTATTATGATAAAGTAGTGGTTGCAATAAATCATATAAGTACTTATGAATGCTAAGTTTTAACAATGAAGTTAGTATGAAAATTTACTATAATCAATATGATGGTGCCTAGAGGGGTAAATATATATAAATATATTTTAATCAATAGGGATGAGGGAAACAAAAGATGAAAAAAATTTTAATAATGATGATTAGCGCTATTGTTACATTAACAACGTTGTTCTCCACAATGGAGGCTGGTGCTAAGACAGAATCAGAATTAAAAGGAGAGCAAAAAAATATTGAAATCAGCATAGAAGAAAAGAAAAAGAATATAGATGCAGCAAAACAAGAGCTTAGTGAAACAGAAGGAAAGCGAAAAGAGCTGGAAGTTGAATTAGCAAATTTAAATGAACAAGTTAATAAGTTAAAAAGTAATATTAATACGATTCAAGCTGAAGTAAATAAGATTTTAGAACAAAGCCAAAAGACAAAAGATGAAATTGAAAAAGCTGAATTAAAAATTGAAGAAAATTATAAACTAATAGGCGATGTAATGAAAATATCTTATGAACAGCAAGCTGGTGGATATTTACAATTACTGTTAGAAGCAAGTAGCTTTCCGAATTTTATCAGAAGATTAGAAATGATAACAAGTATTACAAAGCAAAATGATAAAATAATTAAAGATACAACTGAGCTTCAAATTGAATTAGAAGAAAAAGAAAAACAGTTAGATGAAGAAAGAACTGTCATGGAAGAAAAGCAAGATATTCTTTTTGAAGAAAAGGCAAAGGTAGATGAATTAGTTATAGACCAGCAAGCAAAGGTAGACGAACTTATAGCTATTCAAAATAGTTTAAAAGAAGAAATAGAATTAAATAATGAACAAATTGCAGCATTAGAAAAAGAAAGTAAAAATATTGAAAATCAAATCAATAATTTAACAGCAGGTTCAACTGGTTCATATGAAGGTGGAGCATTTGGATGGCCGGTACCAGGGTATAGTACAATATCTTCATATTTTGGATATAGAATTCATCCAATAACTGGAGTAAGTAAATTACATGCAGGAATAGATATACCAGCACCAGCTGGAGTGACAGTTGCAGCAGCAAATTCAGGTACTGTTATAGTAGCTACATATAGTGAATCCTATGGTAATTATGTGATTATTGATCATGGTGGTGGATTAACAACATTATATGCACATAATACAAGTTTATCTGTTTCATCAGGACAGACAGTTAAAAAAGGAGATAAGATTGCAGCAGTTGGAACAACAGGTTATTCAACAGGGAACCACCTTCATTTTGAAGTAAGAAAAAATGGTACACCTGTAGATCCTATGAGCTATTTAAAATAATAATTATTAATAATAAAAACTGTAGAATTTAAATCTACAGTTTTTGTGCTTTAATTTACCTTATGGAATATGTTGGGGAAATAAGAAAAACATATGAAGACGGAAGGAAAAGAACAAATGATAAAACTTACAGATGTTAACAAGATTTATGATAACAATGTATATGCCATAAAAAACATTAATGTTTCTATTAATAAAGGTGAATTTGTATTTTTAGTTGGAAGTTCAGGTTCAGGTAAATCATCATTTATAAAAATGCTATTAAAAGAAGTAGAGCCAACAAATGGTGAAATAATAGTAGATGGAACAAAACTTAATGATTTAAAAGAAAAAGAGATTCCTTATTTCAGAAGAAAGCTTGGAGTAGTTTTTCAAGATTTTAGATTATTATCAGATAAGACAGTATATGAAAATGTAGCTTATGCAATGAAAGTTATTGAGCAAAGCCCCAAAAGAATAAGACAAAGAGTGCCCAAGGTATTGTCAGCAGTTGGTCTTGCACATAAATATAATATGTATCCAAATGAATTATCAGGTGGAGAGCAGCAAAGAGTAGCTATAGCTAGAGCTATAGTTAATGAGCCAATGCTTCTTATTGCAGATGAGCCAACAGGAAATTTAGATCCAAGTACTGCTGGAGAAATAATGATGATATTAGAAGAAATAAATGATAATGGAACTACTGTAGTAATGGCAACACATGATAGTAATATTGTTGATACTATGAGAAGAAGAGTAATCTCTATGAGCAGTGGTGAGATTATAAGTGACAATAAAAAAGGAGGTTATTCTCTTGAAACTTAGAACAGTAAGACAGCTTAGTGGTGAAGGGATAAGCAATATATTTAAAAACAGACTAGTTTCTTTTGTGGCTTTTACAACAGTGTTAATTTCATTAACAATATTTGGTGCGTTTTTTTCAATAATAGAAGTAAGTAAAATCAATATAGAAAATTTACAAGATAAGATTGAATTAATAGCTTTTATTGAAAATGATACAAAAGAAGAAAGAATAGAAACTATGAAAAATGAAATATCTAAATTACCTAATGTTGAAAAGGTAACTTTTGTTTCGCAAGAAGAGGGATTAACTAAATATAAAGATAGCTTTGAAGAAGAAGGTGATTCTGAAATGGAGAGAATCATCAATGAAGTAAGTAAAAATGGTGAAAATCCAATACCAGCCAGCTTTGAAATTAAATTAATAGATACTACTCAAAATAAAGAAATAAAAGCAGAATTAGAACAATATTCTGAAATTTATAAGGTTAATGACGATGATGTTATAACTAGATTTTTATCTGGCTTAAATGAGACAGTAAAAACTGCAAGCTTAATATCTACAGTAGTGCTAGGGTTTGCATCGATTTTACTAATTGTAAATACCATAAAGATTTCTGTTTATACTAGAAGAAGAGAAATTGGAATAATGAAATATATTGGAGCAACAAATAATTTTATAAGGCTTCCATTTTTAATTGAAGGCGGTGCTATAGGTGCTATTGGAGGAACTGTGAGTATTATTATAGTAAGTACTGTATATAGTATTGTTTGTAAGAATATAATGAGTAATCCTATAATGGATAGTTTGATTTATCCAAGTACATGGGAATTGTTAAGCACATTAATTCCAATAGTTCTTGGTATAGGAATGATTATGGGGGTAATAGGAAGTTTCATATCAATTAGAAAATATTTAGAAGTATAAATTAAGAAAGATGTTTGAAAAAACAATTATTTCAAACATCTTTTTTGTTTAAAGTAAAATATTTATCTATGTAAATATGGTCTTATTCATATGAGTATAATAAAAATAAGGATAGGTTAAAAAATAGTAGAATAAGCCTATTACGAATATGTTTTTTAAGTCTATTATTAAATTCTCTTATAATATTATAATAAGCATACAATTATAGATAATGAGTTAAAATATATGAGACTTAACAAAAGAAAAGAGGTATACAAATGAAAAAAATAATAGGAGAAATGTTAGTAGTAGTAATAGCATTTGGAATGTTTGCAGGGTGCTCATGGTCAACTAACATAAACAATGATCAGCCAAGACATGCTTCTATACCAAGTATTATAGAAAAGATAAAAAATGAATTAGAATTAAGACCTATGGAAGTAGTGGAAGGAGATCTTGTTTCAGAAAAATATCATTTAAATATGGATGATATTGAAGAACAGAGAATAGAAAGTGGTGTTATAAATACAGGACTTGAAACAATAGCTATTGTAAAAGCAAAAGATCAAAAAATAGATTCAGTTAAAGAAGCATTTGAAAAAGTTATAGAAGATAAAAGAGCAAGTGCATTTTATCCAGGAGAAAGTGAAGCTGTAGATGAGGCAGAAATACGAGTTGTTGGTAATTATGTTGGATTATTCATAATTCCAGATTATGAAGAAGGTAGTGAAAATAATGCGCAAAAAGCAGTAGATATTTTCGAAAAGGCCTTGAGATAAGTGGTTTTTAGCAGTATTTTATTTTTATTTAGATTTCTGCCAATGGGACTTATTTGTTACTACTTAACTCCGAGAAAATATAAGAATCTAGTTTTAACCATTTTAAGTTTAATATTTTATTCTTGGGGAGAAGGAAAGTATTTCCTAATAATGATAACCTCAATATTAGTTGATTATAGTGCAGGAATTGCTATTTATAGATATAAAGAACATAAGAAAAAGGGCATAAGTATATTATGCCTTTCTATTGTATTCAATTTAGGAATATTATTTATATTTAAATATGTAAACTTCTTCATTAATAATATAAACATTATTTTTAGCTTAGCATTAAGTAAAGTTAATATAACACTTCCACTTGGAATAAGCTTTTACACATTTCAAACAATGTCTTACAGCATAGATGTATATAAAGGAAGAATTAAACCAGAAATAAATATAATAAACTTTGCTACATTTGTTACTTTATTTCCACAGCTTATTGCAGGTCCAATAGTGAAATATACAGATATACAAAATGAAATAAAAGCGAGAAATATTGAAAAAGATAAGGTCCAGGAAGGAATAGAAAAGTTTATATTAGGCCTTGGAAGGAAGGTTCTTATAGCAAACAATATAGGAATGCTTTGGAGTGAAGTGGAAAATACAGGCTTTAATAACATATCTACTCCTTTTGCATATGTTGGGATTCTTGCCTTTTCGCTTCAAATTTACTTTGATTTTAGTGGATATTCTCTTATGGCAAGAGGTCTTGGGCAGATCCTTGGATTTAATTTCCCAAGAAATTTTAATTATCCTTATGCATCTAGAAGTATATCAGAGTTTTGGAGAAGATGGCATATTACATTGGGATCATGGTTTAAGGAATATGTTTATATACCTTTAGGTGGAAACAGAAATGGCAAATTTAGAACAATAATAAATTTATTTGTAGTATGGGCATTAACAGGCTTGTGGCATGGTGCAAGTTTTAATTTTATAATATGGGGACTTTTATTTTTCAGTTTAATATGCATAGAAAAGCTTGGATTAATACGTGTTTTAAATAAGTATAAAGTATTCTCTCACATATATACAATATTTTTTCTACTGATAGGCTGGACAGTATTTGCAATTACAGACTTTGAAAGTATGAAGGTATTTTTTAGTAAGCTGTTTATATATAATAATGGAACAGAGTATATTTATTATCTTAGAAACTATGCAATTTCTTTATGCATAGGCATATTTTTTTCAATGCCAATGTCTTCAAAGTTTTATTTAAAGATTGAAAATATGATTACAATGAAGTCTGAAATAGCTATGGAGATAATTAAGACAATAATATTAATGTCCATATTTATTATAAGTGTGGCATATTTGGTTGATGCTACATATAATCCATTTTTATATTTTAGATTCTAGGAGGATATTATGAAGAAAAATTTATTATTATATTGTTTTTTTATTGTACTTCTAGGATTTACAGGTTTAGATATATTTAAATCTGATAAGAATTTTTCAGAGCTTGAAAATAGATATTTAAAAAGCAGACCCAAATTTACTTTAAAAAGATATATTGAAGGAAGCTTTCCAGAAAAGTATGAAAATTATATGAGTGATCAGTTTATAGGAAGAGATATGTGGATTAATTTGAAATCTAGAAGTGAATATGCACTAGGGAAAATAGAAAACAATAATATCATTTATGGAAATGAGAATTTTTTATTTGAAAAATTAACATCTATGGATAAAAAGAGAGTGGATTCTAATATAAATTCAATTAACATATTTGTAGAAAATAGTGATTTTAAAGTGAGTATAATGATAGTTCCAAACTCATATACAATTTATAAGGAAAAATTGCCGCTCTTTGCTCCAGTTTTAAATGGTAAAGAAGAAATATCTAATATTTATAGTAGATTAAAAGGTACACATAATATTAATCTGTTTGAAAGCATGAATAATAAAAAAGATAATGAACTTTTGTATTATAAAAATGATCATCATTGGACAACAGAAGGTGCTTATTTAGGTTACTTAGAATATGCAAAAAGCATGGGGAAGGAACCCATTAAATTAAATCAATATGAAAAAAATATGTGCGAAGATTTTCTTGGTACATATTACTCTAAAGCAAAACCTTTTAAGTACGAATTTGACACGTTAACTTATTATAATTTCCCGGGAATTAAAATGAATATTAATGAAAAAACTTATAATAGCTTATATGATCATACTAAATTAAATATAAGAGATAAGTATTCTTTATTTTTGTATGGAAATAATCCTTTAACTATTATTAAAAATGATAATAGTATTAATAAAGACAAATTACTTATAGTTAAAGATTCATATGCAAATTGTATGATTCCATTTTTAACTCAAAGCTTTGAAGAAATACATGTCGTTGATTTAAGATCATTTTCTAAAAGTGTAAATGAATATGCAAAAGAAAATAAGTTATATAATGTCTTGATAATTTATAATTTCAATAATTTTATTAAAGATGCTGATATTACTAGAATAAAAAAATAATTTTAAAAAATCAGAAAATTTAATAACTATCTATTGATAATTATTATTAATTAATGTATAATACATTTATAGATAAAGTTATTAATTTTTGGAGGTAAAGGAAATGAACGAAAAGTTTTATATATTAAATGATAATAAAAATAATGCAATAGTAGTTAGTGGAAGTGAGGAAATAGCACTTGAAGGCGCTAAATTACAAGAACTTGTTTCAAGATCAGTAGAAGCCGCTACAGAAAAACATATCCCAGTTGTAAGTGTTAATAATAATAAAGTAAGTGTTGTTGTTGGAGAAGTTGAGCATCCAATGGTTGAAGAACATTTTATTGAATGGATTTTATTAAAAACAAACCAAGGAATTCAATTAAAGAAATTAGAAGTTGGGCAAAGACCAGCAGCAGAGTTTGCTCTTTCTGAAGGAGATGAAGTTGTTGAAGCATATGCTTACTGTAACTTACATGGATTATGGGACAAAACTGTAAAATAAATTTTAAAATATTAAAATCACTAGGTAGTTTGTATCTAGTGATTTTTTGTTTCTAATTTTTAATGATTATGTATTTTTCTAATATATGTGATATTTTAATGATTGTTTTTTCTGCAACTTATAAATGGAAAATTATTTTTAAATTTTTTGATGGTGGTAGTATCTATTTTAGGCTTTAAAGAGTTATAATTATGCGTATTATATATAATTTATTTGGGGCTATATACGTTGAGTATTTTGATGCATTATTTGATAAGGCTAGTAATAAGTTTGCTTCGTGAATGAAATAGATGAAATGACATAATTGGTTTATTATAGTTGAATTTAATTTCTATGTATGTTAGAATTCAATTATTATTAGTAATATATAAAAATTATATATTTTAGTTTTCTAGGGTTCCGCAGTTTTATCTGGCAGGTCCGAGGGAAAACCCACAGTAAAAAGTGGACACGGAAGGATAAAAGCCTAGGAGAAATTTAACAATATTTCTCTAGGCTTTTTTATTTTGCACAATTTTAATAAGTAGGATAGCTATTAAATATTTTAATAATAAAGCTTCATTATTAGTATTATGATTAATTAAATTGGATACTTTAATCAGTACCATATAATTCTTAAGAAATAATAATTCATAGGAGGTAAAATTATGAAATGGATTTATTTAATTATTGCAGGTCTTTTTGAGGTATGGTGGGCAGTAGAATTGAAATTTTCTGAAGGCTTTACAAGAATATTGCCTAGTATTTTAACTATTGTAGGTATGATTTTAAGTTTCTATTTTTTATCAGTATCTTTAAAAAGCTTGCCATTAGGCACTGCATATGCAATTTGGACAGGTATAGGAACTATTGGAACAGTAATATTGGGTATTGTTCTATTTAAAGAACCATTGGATATTATAAGGATAATTTGTATCATATTAATAGTTAGTGGAATTATTGGTTTAAAATTAACATCAAATTAACTATAATAATTTGTGTGAAAAAAATTTTACAAAAATAAATTGAACATGTATTCTAATCATATTTTGAGAGTACATGTTCAATTTATTTTTGTAGGGAATTTTTTAAACATCCGAAACTTTCAATATAATTTGCATTAATATTATCAATGAAACTTAATAAACATGATATAATTAAGAAAAGCATTTAATGATTGGAGAGAATGAATGAAATTATTTATAAAGCAAAGAGTATTTACTTTTGCAGATACTTTTGTTGTAAAAGATGATTATGGAAATGATAGATATTTTGTTCAGGGAGAATTTTTTTCATGGGGACATAAGCTTCATATTTATGATTTAGACAACAATGAAGTAGCTTTTATAAAAGAAAAGGTGTTAACTTTTGTACCAAGATTTGAAATAAGTATAAATGGAGCCTTTACAGGTGAACTTGTAAAAAAGGTTACATTTTTTAAACCTAGATATTATATTGAAGGAACTTCTTTAGAACTTGAAGGAAAAATAATGGAACATGATTATGTTCTAAAAAATAGAGGAATGCCAATAATGAGAATATATAAAGAATGGATGACCTGGGGAGATAGTTACGTTCTTGATATAGACAGAGAAGAAGATGAACTTTTAAGTTTAGCTATTGTATTAGCTGTAGATTGTGAAATATGTTCTAGAAATAATTAGACACTAAAAAAAGCACTAAACATTAAATTTTTGTTTAGTGTCTTTTTAGTTTAATCAGCCTTTTCAAAAAAATCATCTCCATTAAGATATAGCTATACATTTACTTCCAAAAAGTGTGAGTGAAGCTTTCTTAAAATATTATCCCGCCTGTAAATGACAGTTGTATAAGGTATATTTTTAAGTCTGGAATAATCTTTAGCAGAATTGCCATTATAGAAAATAAAAGATATAAGTTCTTTTTCATCTTCACTTAGATTATTAATGAGTTTGGATAAAAAATCATAATCAGATTGATTACAAATAGATTCTTCAGCGGTGATATCATCACATATTAATGAATCTTCATCATTATCTAATAAAGAAAATACTTTTTTGCCTTCAAATATACTTCTGTAATTGTCACTTCTAATAAGATAATGCAAGTGCTGTTTTATTCCATTAATAGCATAAGCAACAAATCTATGATTTTTAAAGTTGTATAATTTAAGACAGGTAAACAGTGTCTTATAACATTCACTTTTTATATCAGAAACATCATATCCGTATATAAAAGTATTTCTGGAAAGACTTGAGATATAAGACTCAAATTCTTTTATAATAAGTTCTTTTGATTTTTCATCTCCTTGCTTGGCATTTATAGCTAAGGATTCGACATAATTATAATCCATAAATTTTACCTCCTTTTTCTGAAATATAAAGTAAAGTATATATGAAAAATTTGATTCAAAACTGCATAAATGTAGTAGAGTTAAAGGTCACTAAACACTGTAGAAATATTTATAACAATGTGGTTATGATATAATGTAGATAGTGGTAATATTTAAAAGATATTTCTATAAATTGGGCGATACTTAATAATAGAAACACATTAATGATTGCTTAATGTGTTATTGTACAAATTTGTGTTAATATCATTCAAGAAAAAAAGAAATTTCATGATATACTACTTATAGTAAGGAGGGGGATTATTATAGGACAGGAAGCACGAAAAGCTGTATTTGATGAGGATTTAAATATAGAAGCATATCAATTTGAAAGGATTATGCAGAAATTCCCCAATCATTTTCATGAACACTATGTAATTGGCTTAATTGAAAGAGGTAATCGTCATCTTTTGTGCAAAAACAAAAGTTATGATTTGCAATCAGGAGATTTAATGCTTATGAATCCAAAAGAAAATCATACCTGCGAATCAATAGATGGACAACTGTTAGATTATAGGTGTTTAAATATTAAACCTGAAATCATGGAAATGATGGTATATGAAATAACAGGGGAACGTTATATGCCACAATTTACTCGGAATGTTATCTATAGTTCAAATGAAGTAACTTTGATTAGAGAACTTCATCATATGATTATGGAAAAATATAAGGAATTTGAAAAGGAAGAAGCATTTAATTTTCTTATTGAATACTTCTTGAAAAAATATACTGAGAAAGTAGAAACAAATAGTGCACAAATAAGTACAAAGATCAGGGAATCATGTGATTATATGGATAGAAATTATAGAAATCAAGTAAGTTTAGAAGATTTATGTAATGTTTCTGGACTAAAAAAATATACACTGCTTAGAAGCTTTACAAAACAATGCGGAGTAACTCCTTATCAGTATTTAGAAGCTGTTCGTATTAATCATGCAAAAAAGCTTTTGGAATGTGGAGTTGAACCAATTGAAGTTGCTATGCAAACAGGATTTTCAGATCAAAGTCACTTTACTAGATTTTTTAAGAGTTTTATTGGAATAACACCTAAGCAGTATCAAATTATATTTAAAGAAGAGGAAAGTTAATATGAAACAAAATAATAATATAAGAGAACATTTTGCAGCTTTATTTACTGTATTTATATGGGGGACGACATATATATCAACAAAAATTTTGTTGGTAGATTTTCAGGCAATAGAGATTTTATTTTTTAGATTTGTAATTGGATTTCTTACATTAATGGTAATTTATCCTAAGAGATTAAAGGGGACAAGTATAAAACAAGAGCTTATGTTTGTTTTGGCTGGATTATCTGGAGTAACACTTTATTTTTTATTGGAGAATATTGCATTAACTTATTCTATGGCTTCAAATGTTGGGGTAATCACTGCAGTAGCTCCATTTTTTACAGGAATTATGTCTTATATTTTCTTAAAAGAAGAAAGACCTAAAGGAAACTTTTTTATAGGGTTTATTACATCAATGATAGGAATATTTATGATTAGTTTTAATGGAACTACAGAGTTTCATTTAAATCCACTTGGGGATTTTCTTGCACTACTCGCAGTAATTATGTGGGCAGTATATTCTGTATTTACAAAGAAAATAAGTGCTTACGGATATAACACAATCCAAACCACAAGAAGAACTTTCTTATATGGTTTAATATTTATGATACCTGCTTTATTCTTCTTTGATTTCCAAATAGGGTTAGAGAGATTTACAAATACAACTTATTTGTTTAATATTTTATTTTTAGGATTTGGAGCATCAGCACTTTGCTTTGTTACATGGAATCTAGCTGTAAAAGCTTTAGGTGCTGTAAAGACAAGCGTATATATTTATGCAGTTCCAGTTATTACAGTTGTAACATCTGTAATTGTATTACATGAGAAGATAACTAAAGTTGCAGCTATAGGAACTTTATTTACTTTGGCAGGATTATTTTTCTCTCAAAGTAAAATTGAATTTAAAAAGAAATCTCAAACTTTAGCAATGGAGAATGATCAATAAATTTTTCTTATATGACGAATGTAAAGAAAAATTCTAAAATTCTAAAATTCTTGAGAATTTTAGAATTTAGGAATTTTAGAATTTATATTCTTTAATATTGAAATTGTTTAGTTAATATTTCTATAGTATAAAATAATTTTAATTATCTTCAAAGATATATTTCATTGATGTATAATTTGACTTTTCCTCTAAAAATCCTATCTTTTTATATAAAGGATACCCATCTTTAGTAGCTTTTAATTCTACAAAATCAAGTCTCATTTTTTCAGCATCACTTAATAACATTTCCATAAGATGTTTAGCAATCCCCAGTCTACGGTAATTTTTATCAGTATAAACATTTAAAACTGCTCCTGTTTTTCCAGTGATAAAATTTGGATTAGCTGGTTTCTCCGCAACTAGTAATAATGCTGTTGCAACGATGCACATATTATCATCTTCAGATAAATAGGCAAATAAATCATGATTTAAATGTTTTGAAAAATAATCTGGGAGACTTTTTTTGATTTTTTCTTCTGTTATTTCATCTAGAACCCCATAATCATAATTTAGATATGCAATTCTCATATTTACTAGAGAATCAATATCAGAATTTGTAGCTATTCTATAGTTCATTTCTATTACCACCTAACAATATAAAATAGTTAATATATGGCACTATTATAAACCAATTATTGGATTTCAGACAGAGAAATATTGTAAAATTTATACAATCAATAGATGATTAATTAGGATATTATTTTACTCTTAATCAAGGACGTAAAAATAATTATATAACTTAAAATCATATAAGTTATAAATAATATATATTTCAGTTATGAAAATCATTATGATATAGTATTTTTAAAGTTAATATGATTTTTTAATGGAGGGATGATTATGAATATTAAATGGAATGCTGAAGGATATACAAAAGACTTTCAATTTGTGCATAAATATGGTGAAGATGTATTGAATTTAATTGATGCTGAGAAAGGTATGAAGATACTTGACCTTGGATGTGGTAATGGTGCGTTAACAAGAAAAATAGCAGACATTGGAGTAGAAGCAATTGGGATGGATGCTTCAATGGAGATGTTAAATGTAGCTAAAAGCAATTATCCAGAGTTAACATTTATGCAGGATAACGCTACAAAATTTACTTTGGACGAACCTGTGGATTGCATATTTTCTAATGCTGTTTTTCACTGGATTGATGATCAAGATGAATTAGTAGGTAGTATATCTGAATCTTTAAAAGTTAATGGACAATTGGTATGTGAATTTGGAGGAAAAGGTTGTGCAGAAACCATTCATTCAGCTTTGCAGAAGGCCTTTGAAAAGAGAGGATTAAAATATAAACGTACTTTTTACTTTCCAACAATTGGAGAGTATGCACCTATTCTTGAAAAGCATGGATTAAAAGTTTTATATGCTACTTTATTTGATAGAAAGACTGCACTAATTGGGGAAGATGGAATGAAGGAGTGGATAAAAATGTTTGTTACTTTGCCATTTGAGAGTCTAGATAAAGTATTGACAGAGGAAATTATTGAAGAAGCTGTACAAGAATTAAAACCAATTTTATATGAAGATGAAACTTGGTATGCAGATTATGTTCGTATTAGAATAAAAGCCCAAAAGATATTCTAAAATGATGCTGTTAACTGGATCAAAGAAAGAAAGTACATTAAATTTTTATTAACAAGCAGGATATAATCGTAATGCCAAAACAGCATTTATACAATGAATTTAGTTTATATAGAAATATATTTTTTATGATTTTAAGACGATAGAATAGAAAAGTTTAATTTATCGTTGCCTTTTACTATGAGTGTATTTTTCATCATAGCCTTTAAGGCAGAAGTAGAATATTCAATTTGATATAAATGAAGTAGCTGTTGCAGTTTTTGCAACAGCATTTTTATTAATTATTTAGTATAAACTGCCTTAATTTTTTGACTATTAGTTAAAAAAATAAAGTCTAATAGATGTATATATGGTAAAATATAATTAACATGTTAATAATGGTTAAATTGAAATAATAAGGGGAGTGGCATATGAGAAAATATTTTGAATTTGAGTGTAACAATGAGTTATTTGAAAAGTTTAGTGATTTTATTCCTGATATTGAAGAAAAACTCAATAAAAGTGATACAGAAGATAATATAAAAAATATTGAAAGGTTGATAGAACATAAGCTGCCAGGAGTTTTTGTAGACTTGTATTCTAAATATGATGGCGAAAAATATGATGAATATTTAGGATTGATGCTTGGATTTTCTTTAATGAGCACAAATGATATACTAGATACAATTAATAATTTTAAACATATGGATTTTGAACTTATGTCAATGCAGACAGGATTCATTAAAGATGATACTATAAGCAGTAAAGTACCTTTTGCATCTGATGGATCAGGAAATTTTATAGCATTTGATATGAATCCAGATAAAAATGGAATAATAGGGCAAATAATCACTATTGATTTAGACAATAATAGATCATATCTTTTAGCAGACAGCTTAGAAGGATTGTATGAGTTTATTTTTAAAACTCTTAAATGTAAAAAGATGTATATTACTGTTGGCGATAATGGTAAAGCTTATTTTGAATTTGAAAGTGGACATCTATTTAATAAATTAGATGGTATTTCAGGTGAAGTTGGAAGAGATTCTAATGAATATATTAAGATGCCTAGGGATTTTTGGAAATCATATTACGTTGATCATTTAAAAGATGATAAGGTAAGTAAAGAACTTCTGGCAAATGAAAAGAGCCTCTTTATTAAAAATGAAAATCTGTCTTTTAAGCCACTTCAATATATGAATAATTTAAGAGAAGTTGTAATACATAATTGTAATATTACAGATTTTTCTTTTATTTCTAAAGCTTCAGAACTTAGAAAACTATATATTGTAAATTGTAAATTTTCTAAAGATGAATTAAAATATTTGTCATCTTTGAGTCATTTGAAAGAACTTAGTTTAAATATAATGGAAATAGAAAGTATAAAATGTTTGAGTGATTTAAGGAATCTAAAAGATCTTAGTTTGCGTAAAATAGATAAACTGAATGTTGAAGAACTATCAAATTTTAAATCATTAGAACATTTAAGTCTTGAAGAATTAAGCATTCCAAATTTTGATTTCATTAATAATTTAAAATCACTTAAAGAACTCTGTATTGATAAAATTAAAATTAAAGATTTAAGCTTTCTTAAAAATCTAACTATGTTAAATAAATTTATTATGAGATATAAGGCAGAAGATGAAAGGGACATTAATTTTATTTCTAACCTTAAAAAAATTAAGGAAGTTCAATATCCAGTTTCAGATATGAGTATTTATAAAGAATGTCCATGTATTGAAGAAATAGGTGTTGATGCAGAAAATATTTTTAATATTGAAATGTTGAAGGATACAAATATTAGAAGTGTTATGGTTTATAATGCTTCTTCAAAAGAAAATGTTGATAATCTTATTTCTAAAATAAAAAGTTATATTGAATTGAACTCTTGGGGATATATGGAGAATTGATATTATTTATATAATAAAATGGAGATAGCTATTAATTTAGCTGTCTCCATTTTCGAGGTTGATTTGTATTAAGGATATATAAATTATATACAAATACTATTAATTATATTCAGTTAAAATGATCATATAGGTACAATATTTTTGATTTTTTTCATTTGTATAATCTTGACAGAAAAAATCTGTTTTGTTAAAATAAATTTACCGAGTGGTAGAAATGCGTAAATCCAGGTTATTGGATTTACGCATTTTTTATTCTTTAGGAAATTATATTTATGGACAATCTGTGGATAAACTGTTTTAAGAAATATTGGAATAAACTAATGTTATTGAACCTAAAGAATAAAAAATAAAATATATGCGCCTGGCCTTTTATTCGGCAAGCTCAGAAAATCCAGAATGCGCTAAAAAAATCGACGGCTAAAGGATTTCCTTAAATAGGAGGTCCATTAGCTAGAAAACTAGCCTTTAAACTTGTAGATTCTAAAAAAGACAAGCCAATTGTAATTATATTAGCAATTTCTGTAATGACAGTTTGTTGCATGTGTCCAATGATGAGTTTAGTAGCAACAATATTGTTTAAAGGAGTTGATGTTGAATTTTTTGCAAAATGGATTCAAACTGTGGTAATTGGTTTTCCAATGGCTTTATGCTGGCAGATTTTCATAGCAGGCCATTAGTTAGATTTATTTTTAGAAAACTTTTTGCAAAGCAGCTTAAAGAACAATAAGTTTGCGCTGCATAATATTATAGAAAAGTACTTTAAAGTGGAATGAAATATATTAGAATAATAGGTTGATAAATAAAATTCAAATTTAACAATGGAATTCTATTAATAATATCTGAAAAGAAATATAAGATTTAAATATCGCATTAATTCATAAGTAAAAATGAATTTGCGGTATTTTTTGTGTGTAATATTAGATTAAAGATAAAATATGAAAAGTAGGAACTAAATAAAAAATATATTTACACAAGCAGAGATTTACCCTATAAATCTCTGCCCAAAAACCTCACATAATCTATACCATTGCAAAGTTTATCATAAAATACAATATAAGTAAATAGTTTTTGCGAAATATATAAGTTAATTATAGGAAAATAAAACAAATATATAATTTAATATATATATTTATTGATAAATCATAAATTTTTGAATTATGATATGAATTGTTTTGATGATAAATTAATTATATGGTGAAAGAAGGTTGAATTTATAATATGAAAAATATATTTCAAAAGAAATGTATTTTTTTTATTTTTAATGAAACGTAAGTTTCAACTTTTATTAAACTTATTGGCAGATATATTTATAGGATTATAATGACTTATATAAAGAGTTTTATATAAGGGGGACAAACGAATGAGTAAAATAAAAGCAATTGTTATGGATGTTGATGGTACACTTACTAATGGTAAAAAACAAATTACTGAAAAGACAAAGGAAGTACTTTTAAAATCGCAATCAAAAGGAATTAAATTAATATTGGCTTCAGGAAGGCCAACAACTGGATTAATAGGATTCGCAAAAGAGTTAGAAATGGACAAGAATAATGGCCTTCTTGTTTCTTTTAATGGATCCAAGGTTGTTGACTGTGAAACATTTGAAGAGCTATTCAATGAACCAATGAGTATTGAAGAAGGAAAAGCAGTACTTGAACATATGAAAAAGTTTGAGGTAAGACCTATGGTTGATAAAGGCGAATATATGCTTGTTAACAATGTCTTTGATAATAAGATATATGCTAGGAATGGGCAAGAAATAAACATTATTGAATATGAGTCAAGAGGCGGAAATTATAAATTATGTGAAATAGATGATCTTGCAGAGTATATTGACTATCCACTAAATAAAATATTAACAGCTGGGCAGCCGGATTATTTAAAGGAGCATTATAGGGAAATGATGGAGCCTTTTAAAGACAAATTAAGCTGCATGTTTACTGCTGATTTTTATTTTGAGTTTACTGCTAAAGGAATTGATAAGGCAAAAGCTTTAGAGACAGTATTAAAACCAATGGGAATAAATGAAGATGAAATAATATCTTTTGGAGATGGCCAAAATGATTTATCTATTATAAAATATGCAGGCATTGGAGTAGCTATGGAAAATGCTGTTGATGAGCTAAAAGAACAAGCTGATGAAATAACTTTATCCAATGAAGATGATGGAATTGCATATTCATTATTAAAGCATATACCACAGCTCAATTGTTAATATTGTTTTTATAATTTATAATGTTCATGAGGTGATATCATGAACATTTTTAGTAAAATGGATGAATTAATTGACTTAACAGATAATGAAAAGACATTAGTTGATTTTATAAAAAATAAGCGCTTTGATTTTATAAATTTAGAAATTGAAGATATTTGTAGTCAATGTTTTGTTTCTAAATCAACTATATATCGTTTGTGTAAGAAGCTAGATTTAAGCGGTATATCACAATTGAAAGTAGCAGTATCAGCAGGATTGAAAGATTATGTAAAAGATGATATTGATTATGATTTTCCAATTAAATCTAATCAGACACAATATGAAGTTTTGGACAGCTTAAAAACTATTTATAGCAGTACAGTAAATAGTACATATAATTTAATAGATTTACATGAGCTTAATGTTATAGTTTCACAATTAAAAAAAGCAAAGTTTATAGATGTTTATACTTCAGCTGGAAATCTATTTTTTGCTGAAAATTTTAAATTTCAAATGGCTGAAATTGGAGTTAATATAAATGTACCTGAAGAAGAGTATTTGCAGCATTTAACTGCTTCAACAAGTGATGAAACTCATATTGCAATTGTTATATCTTTTGGTGGAAGAGGGAGATGCACAAGCAGTATTACTGGACTTTTAAAAGAAACAAAAACTCCGATTATTTTAATAACCTCTACAGATGATAATCCTCTTAAGAAACATGCTAAATATATTTTGTATATGAGTTCTTTTGAAAACCATTTTAATAAGATATCATCTTTTTCAACAAGACTATCACTTTTATATATTTTAGATATTATTTACGCATGTTATTTTAAACTTGATTATGATAAAAATTTAAAATATAAGACAGATGCATATAAAAGGATGAGGAAGTTTCCAAAGGATTATGAGTGTTAATTAAACTACAAATTAATAAGATTAGTATAAATTGAAATTAAGTAATACTATTTTAAAGTTAGATTACAGAATTAGATATCGCAATATTCATGAAAAAATGAATTTGCGATATTTTTTATATTTTAAAGTATTCTGATTACATAATAAGAATTTAATAACAGTTATAAATGTTACAAGTATTTGATGTTAGTGGTAAAACTAAAAAAATGTGGTCACCAGAGAATCCTGTTACTTTTGGAAATGATATAGGAACAATGGTAACTAAATAGAGCTAAGGACTAGTATGAATGTTCATACTAGTCTTTTTGGTTCTTTATAGAAAAGAAAATTATATAATCATAAAAATTTCGTACTAGGTACTTTTTAATAGTATAGATTATTTTTATATAGGAACTAATATGGCGTGGATGTTAAAATGTATTGAATGCGCTAAAAAGAATGGAATTGATACTCCAAATACTGAGATAGCATATCAAACAAATTTCGTGAGATGACATAAAGATAAAGTAATTATAATCTAATTTAATAATGAAATAATAAACAAATATTAGATCAATAATATGCTAAAATTGATAATATATAAATATGGCACTATTTATAAAAAAATAGAGTTCCATATTTTTTATTTTATCTAAAGCAATAAAGCATTCATAAGAATTAAGTCTTATATAACTTAGTTTAATAAAAAATATAATGATTTTGAAATATATAATAGTGGATGTTTTTTATATAGCTATAGGAAATATGATTGCTTTAAGAAATGGATCTAATAGTTTATTTTGAATATAATTTATAATATGTTCAAAAATGGTAAAATGTGATATTATGGATAATATATAAATTTAAATCACAAATTGGAGGATAATTAGTGATTCCTAATATTAATTATATTATTATGTTTTCTAATTAAGGGGGATATATAAATGCCATTTATAAATGTTAAAGTTATTGAAAACCAAATTACTTTAGAAAAAAAGAAAGAGTTAGTTGCTGAGTTAACGGATTTAATTGTTAATGTTATGGGAAGAGAAAGAGAATACACAGTAATAACAATTGATGAACTTAAAGAGTATCAATGGGCAATAGGCGGAGTTACTTTAGATGAAAGTTCTAATAAAGAAATAGCTGTTTTTGTAAACATAAAAGTATCAAAAGGAACTACAAATCCAGATGAAATGAATACAATGATAAAGGCTATAAAAGAATTGATTGTTAGGATATTAGGAAATAGTGCAATAACTAACTATGTTGTTATTGATGAATTAAATCCAGATGGATGGGGATTTGATGGAATTTCAATGACTGAAAGAAATAAAATGGAGCAATAAATGGAGGTAAAACAATGGGAGAACTATCGAAGTTACCTAACATTGGAGAGGTTGTTGAAAAGCAATTAAATGAAGTTGGAATAATGACATATGAGAAATTAAAGGAAATAGGCAGTAAACAGGCATGGCTAGATATAAAATCTATAGATGATTCAGCATGTATCCATAGATTATATGCACTAGAAGGTGCTATTCAAGGGATTAAGAAAAGTCAATTATCAAAAGAAGTGAAAGCAGAATTAAAAGGATTTTATGATACAGTAAAGTAATAAATGGACAATTTGTATACGGTAAGAAATATATATTACTTGGAAATCCAGATTTATATGAAATGAGTGAAGACTTAAAATAATAATTTTTTATATATTAAAGAAAGAATATTTGTAAAGGTGTAATATTTGGTTTATGAATATTATGATTTAAAGAGGGAGAAATGTTGTGGACAATGATTATATTAAAAAAATTGTATATCCTTTAGGGGCTGATGTATGTGGATTCGCAAATATAGGAAGATTCGATAATGCTCCCAAAGGATTTCATCCATTAGATGTTTATGCTGAAACAAAATCTATTATAGTATTTGGTAAGCAATTTCCATCAAGTCTATTTCAAGCAAACACTAATGTACCTTACACATTTTTTAAAAATAATTCTGCTAAATTGTTAGATGATATTTCTATTCAACTTACTTTGGCAATTGAATCAGAAGGGTACAAGGCAATTCCTATTCCATCAGATGAACCTTATGAATATTGGGATGCAGAAAATAAACATGGTAGGGGGATACTCTCATTAAAACATTTAGCACAATTATGTGGACTTGGATCAATTGGAAAAAATACTTTATTAATAAATAAAGAATATGGTAATCGTCTTTACTTTGGAGCGGTAATTACAAATGCAGAATTAAATGAAGATGATTTATCAAACAATTTATGTCCTGAAAATTGTAATATTTGTATAAAATCCTGTCCTCAGTCTGCATTAGATGGGATTACTGTAAATCAAAAGAAGTGCAGGGAACGATGCATCTATGCAACTGATGGTGGAGGATTTGTGTATGGGTGTAATATTTGCAGAAAGGTATGTCCATTTGCAAACATATAATTAAGTGCTTATATTAACAACTTCACTTTTTAAAAATACAAAAACTTTTTATGAAATAATATTTTCTTTAAAATGAAAATCAAATAGTTATTGATTTTAAATAAACGATTAAAAGAGTTTTTAAGAAGATAAAGGAAAAATTATCTGTAAGGAGAGGAAAATGAGTATAGAAGCAATTTATAGTAGGAGAAGCATACGAAAATATAAAGCTGATAAAGTACCGCTAAATATGATTGAGAAAATAATAGAAGCAGGAAGAAATGCGCCCTCAGGGAAAAATAAGCAACCGTGGAAATTTACTGTCTTTGGTGGAGATCAAAAGGATGAGATGCTTTTAGCAATGGAACGTGGAATTCAGCGAGAGTTAAATGAAGAGTCATTATTGCCTAAAGATAGAAATGGTTTACCAGACGCAATTAATACTCTGAAAATTATGAAAGAAGCACCAATAGTTATTATGGTTTTAGATTCAGACTGCAAAACACCATTTGAGCGCATTACAGCTGAATACAGGATTACAGAAATAGTAAATACACTTTCTATAGGAGCGGCAATTCAAAATATGTTATTGCAGGCAGAAGATTTAGGAATGGGAACGTTATGGGTTGGAAATACATTTTTTGCATATGAAGAACTATGTAGTTATCTTGAAACAGATATGCAGCTAGTTGGTGCGATAGCAGTTGGCTACCCAAATGAGAAGCCGGATGTAAGACCAAGAAAGCCTATTGATAGTATAGTAGAATATAGGATTTAAACGGCGAATTACTTATTGGAGACAGATCAAAAAATGTTAATTTTAGATTTAGATGTATATTGTCTCTAATATGTGCAATTAATAATAAATTTTGCTTGCTATAAATAAAAATTCTTAAATTCTAGAGTTATTAAGAACTTTAGGATTTAAGAATTTTTTTATGTAGACTATAAATAAAATTATTTTACTATAAAATAACAACTAGTATAAAGATATTTAAGAAAAAGAAGTTAGAGAAACTTTAGTAGAAAAAAATATTAAAGGTTTTTCTAACTTTTTTGTATTGAAAAGTTTATGAAACAAGATGAAACTTGTTAGTAACATAAATATGAAATAAAACGTTTTTTGTTGCAACACATATTGAAGGTGATTTTTTAGAAATCCCAAGAAAATGGCCTTTGAGAAAAATATGATACAAGAGATAAAAGTGGCATGAAAGTTGCTTTATAAATAAGTATACGAAAGGGGGGAGATGATATATCATTCCTAAGGAACTTGTCAGGTATCACAGTTATATTTGATAGATCATATAGAAGTAGAAAAATTAGTTTATATTGGTAAAGTATAATAATTAAAATAGTGATAATGAAGCGAGTTATCTTATGGTATTTTTTTATATCTAATATATTTAAGCGGGAAGAATAATAGTTCTTTAGAAAATATTATAGTTCCTGATGAGCTAGATATTATTGAAATGTAAATGTTATCAAGGAGAGTGGTGAAAAATGAGTCATTTGATCTAATAAATTTGTATTACAAATTGTATATAAATGTTTAGAGTTATTATGAAATATTAAATAAAAAAATGAGGAGGAATTGTAAAATGGCAACTATATTATTAAAAGCCTTAACGTTCATTGTTGTTTTTGCATTAGGTTATGCATTGAAAAAGAAGGGCCTCTTTGGACCGAAGGACTATAACGTTCTTAAAAAGGTGATGGTTAATGTTACGCTTCCATGTTCAGTACTTAGTGCCTTTGGAGGTTTTGAAAATAACCTGGTTCTTTATTTAGTTTGTTTACTAGGTTTAGGATGTAATATCATTTTGGTATTTGTTGGATATATAATGTCTAGAAAAAAAGACAATCCTACAAAAGCCTTTTATATGATTTGCACTGGAGATTACAATATTGGAGCATTTGCAATGCCATTTGCACAACAATTCTTTGGACCTATAGGAGTCATGACTACTGCAATGTTTGATATGGGAAATGCCCTTATGTGTAATGGTGGTTCATACATGCTAACATCAAGCATGATTGAGGTAGAGAATGGAGAAAAGGTTACAATAAAAGACATGCTTAAAAAATTATTTTCTTCGGTTCCTTTCTGCACTTATGTATTAGTGTTAATTTTAGGCTTTTTAAGTATAAAGATACCAACTCAATTAACTGATTTTATTAAACCAGCAGCTAATGCACATTCATTTGTTTCAATGTTTATGGTTGGATTAATGCTTGAAATCAATATAGAAAAATCAGTTATAGCAGAAGTTATGAAAGTTTTAAGTCTTCGTTATGTTATGGCAGCAATTTTTGCAGCTATATTCTTATTCGTTCTTCCATTCGAAGGAGAAATAAGAAGAGCATTAGCGGTTGTTGCATTTGCACCACTTTCAATTATAGGATCTACTTTTACTGAAAAGGCAGGAGGAAGTCCGGTACAAGCTAGTCTTGGAGTATCTATATCAATTCTATGCAGTGTTGTTATTATGACAATAATGGTAATTGGCCTTGGCGTAGGCGCATAGTAAGTAAAATATCGTAGTTCAATATTTTAAATAAAAGTTTAATAATTTAATTTTAAATAAAGAGAGGAAGATAAATTATGCATAAACCAATTTTAGGAATTTTATTAGGAGATACAACAGGGGTTGGACCAGAACTTATAGCGAAGATAGCAGCTAATGGTTTTTTAACAGATCAATGTAGACCAGTTATTATAGGTGATGTTAGAGTATTTGAAAATGGATTAAAAATTATTGGAGAAACTGCGCGACACTATGTAATTTCTGATATAGATGAAGCTGATTGGAGCAAGGGTATTCCAGTATTAGATATGAAGGATCAAAATCCTGAGGATATTGTTATAGGTAAAATAAGTGCAGAATGTGGAAAAGCAGTTTTGAACATGATTAAGACAGCTGCAAAGTTATATAATGATGGAAAAATAGAAGGTTTCTGTTTTGCACCATTTAACAAGGCTGCTATGATCGAAGGTGGATGCTCATTTGAAAGTGAACACCACTTATTAGCCAACTTATTCGGAGTTACAGGACCTTTTGGTGAAATTAATGTAGTTGGTGAGTTATGTACCACAAGAACAACTAGTCACATTCCAATAAAGGATGTAAGTGAACATATAACAGTGGAAAGCATATTACGTGCAGTAAGATTATCTTATGATACTGTAAAAGGAATGGGCGTTGAAGACCCAATAATAGGAGTTGCAGCTTTGAATCCACACTGTGGTGAAAATGGTCTATGTGGACGTGAGGAATTGGATATAATCGTTCCAGCTATCGAAGAAGCGAAGGAATTGGGAATAAATGCAAAAGGACCTTATTCTTCTGATATTTTATTCATAAAAGCATTTAATGGTGATTTTGACAGTGTTGTAACTATGTATCATGATCAAGGGCAAATTGCTTTAAAGCTTAAAGGCTTTAGAGGTGGAATTACTATTGCGGGTGGACAGCCAGCACCTATAGTTACATGTGCGCATGGTACAGCTTATGATATTGCTGGTAAAGGAATTGTAGACACATCTTCTATTGAAAATGCTGTAAAGATGTGTACTAAAATGGCTATAGTAAAACACGATAAAAACTAATATTTAATAAAGTTTTACCTATAAATTTTATATAATTCTCATTAATCCCTTTTCCCTGATAATTATTTGTCTATATGAAAATGCCTTTAACCCAATTATAATTAAATTTTTAGTTTATCAGGGGAGTTCTGTAATGAACAATATTTTTAAATAGAAATACAGAAACATTATAGTTACTGTTTGTATTAAATAATTGGAAATACATTATCATTTTAAGGGCTTGAATAAAGCCCTTAAAATATAGTCTTAAATATTAATGTTTCTTAGACATTAAAGGAGGAAAATAAGAAATGAAATTATTTATAGATACAGCTAATGTAGCAGATATTAAAATGGCAAATGACATGGGTGTTATTTGCGGAGTTACTACTAATCCTTCACTTATAGCTAAAGAGGGGCGAGATTTCAATGAGGTAATAAAAGAAATAACTTCAATTGTAGATGGTCCAATAAGTGGAGAAGTAATTAGCTTAGATGCAGATGGAATGATTAAAGAAGGAAGAGAAATTGCTAAAATACATAAAAATATGGTAGTTAAAATTCCTATGACAGAAGAAGGACTTAAGGCTGTAAAAGTTTTATCAAAGGAAAATATAAAGACCAATGTTACTTTAATATTCACACCAGCACAGGCTTTACTTGCTGCAAGAGCAGGAGCTTCTTATGTTAGTCCTTTTTTAGGAAGATTAGATGACATTGCTACAAATTCTTTAGAATTAATTAAAACAATAGTGGATATATTTAAAATCCATGATATTACAACAGAAATAATAACTGCAAGTATAAGAAGTCCGCTACATGTGGTGGATGCAGCAAGAGCAGGAGCTCATATAGCTACAGTTCCAGCTAATGTAATTAAAGCAATGTTAAAACATCCATTAACAGATAGTGGTATTGAAAGATTTATGAAGGATTGGAATGACGCTTTTAATAAATAATCTATGACAAAATATGATGAAAATTTCGGTACAAAAACTTAACTAAAAAACATATAGAATATTAAATATTATGTTAAATATCAATAGATTAATTTAGCAGGTTTATTTAGGAGCATACATAGATTTATGTAAAATCAAATCTATGTATGTTTTTTAACGTATATGAAAGTATAAAATTTTTAGCATAGTAAAAGCCTTAATAATAGAACTTTTATGTAACATAGATGGGTTCAATACATTAAAAAAATTATAGTCCCGCAAAAGAACCCAAAAGCAAGTTTGGGAACCTTTTTTATTCTTTAGAAAATTATATTGCAATATAACTGCGGCCAAGGTGTCACTTGAGAGTATAACTTGCATTGGTTAATATTATTGATATATAGCATAGTATCCTTGGTGATTTTTTTGTATATGATTATTTCATAATTAATGTAAGAGAATTATGAAACATTCTTTTGAAACATTATGAAACGTTTATTTAAAAACAATGTGAAACATATGAAACATTAATAATGAAGTTTAAAAGCAATAAAGTCATAAAACTAATAAAGAAAGACATTTTATTTCAAGGTGATAAATATCATAAACAGCCTAAAGTGAAGAACTTTTTTACTGTTGTTTTAATGAAATCAAGAAAATATAAGCGCAGAAAATAAGTTGGCACGGAAGTTGCTTAATATATTTGTGTATGAATAAACTATAAAAAATAACTAAGAGTATAAGATGTGTAGAAGGAGGTGAATGGCACATGAAGTTATGTTATCAAGTAGCAACCCCAGATGTAGCAATTTCAGATTCTGTCACAGCATATCAGGGGCCATTAGATAAAAGCTTTTCAGATTTATCTGCTCTTGGATATGATGGAGTTGAATTGATGACTTTAAATCCAAGTGAATTGGATTGGGATTTTGTCAAAAAAGAAGCAGAAAAAAATCACCTAGATATTGCTTTAGTTTGCACAGGTGAGATATTTGGCCAGCTTGGATTAAGTTATACTAATCCTAAAGAAGAAAATAGAAAAGAAGCAATTAGAAGATCAAAAGAAATAATTGATTTTGCAAGTTATCTTGGTGCCAATATTAATATTGGCAGGATTAGAGGCCAATACTGTAGTGAATTAACTAAAGAAGAAACTTACAAATATGCAGTGGAGGCTTTTCGAGAATTAGCTGATTATTCTATAAAAAAGAATGTAATGATTGCATTAGAAACTGTAACTATTATGCAGACAAATTTTATTAATACTTTGGCGGAAGGCGCGGCTATGGTAGATGCAGTTGATAGACCGAATTTTAAGTTAATGATGGATATCTTCCATTTAAATCTAGAAGAAAAAGACGTTATTGAAGCTATAAAGAAGTACAGTCCATATAATATTCATGTTCATTTAGCTGATAATAATAGACGATATCCAGGACATTGTGGTTTAAATTTTGAAAAGATTTTTACTACATTTAAGGAGTGTGGTTATGATGGTAACTTTTGTACGGAAATTTTCCAAATACCAAATCAAGAAGAGGCTGCTAAAGGTGCGATAGAATACTTGAAGCCTATTATTAAAAGAGTATATGGTGATTAGGAGATGGCGTAATGAAAAGTATTGCATTAATTCATACTGTAGAAAGTGTAGCAGTATCTTTTGGTAAAACACTAAAGAAAATATTAAATGAAGAAGTAAAAATTCATAATATATGGGATGATTTTTTAGCAAATAATCCTAATGAAATTGGAGAATTTACCATTGATAATCGTAACAGATTGTTTAATGATATAAAGTCTGCTGAAATGACAGGGGCTGATGTAATTGTTGTAACATGTTCTACATTAACTCCAGTTGTCAAAATGATAAGACCTTTTATAAAAGTACCTTTGATAGCAATAGACGATGCAATGGGAGAAAAGGCAGTTCTATATGGAGAAAAAATATTGGTACTTGCAACAGCGGAAAGTACAATTATCCCAACTAAAGATAAGCTTGCAGAAGAAGCAACAAAAAATAATATAAAGATAAAAGTTGATGAATTGGTTTGTGCACCTGCTTTTCAAGCTTTGAAAACAATGGAAATGGACAAACATGATAATTTAATAAAAAAGATGGTTCAAGATGTATCAGGATATGATTGCATTGTTTTAGCTCAGGCATCAATGGCACATTTGGAATCAGATATTTCGAAAATTTGTGGATGCCCGGTTTTATCTAGTCCAAAACTTTGTATGGAGCAAGTTAAAAAACTTTTATATAAATAATATTAATGGAAAAGAGGTTGAGTTATGATGACAGATGAAAGAAAACAAGAGCTAGAGTCACTTTGCTTACGCTTTAGAAATGAATTAATAGACCTATTACATGAAATTCAAACAGGTCATCCAGGTGGTTCACTATCATGTCTTGAAATTTTAACAACATTATATACAGAGAAAATGAATCACAATCCAAAGAATCCTAAAATGGAAGGACGAGATAGATTAATTCTTTCAAAGGGACATGCTGCTCCTATCTTGTATATGAATTTAGCAGAACAAGGATATTTTAAAAAAGAGGAATTAAAGACATTAAGACAAATTAACAGCAATCTTCAAGGTCATCCTTGTATGCACAAAACAGCTGGTGTTGAGTTATCTACTGGCCCATTGGGATTAGGGCTTGGTGCTGGACTTGGAATGTGTCTAGGAGAACGCTTAAAAGGTAACGATTCTTATATATATGTAATTCTAGGCGATGGTGAAATTCAAGAAGGGTCTATTTGGGAATCAGTTATGGCAGCTTCAAAATTCAATGCTGATCATTTGATTGCTATTCTTGATAATAATGGAGTTCAATTAGATGGAACATTAGAGGCTATTATGCCAATGGGCGATATAAAATCAAAATGGGAAGCCTTTGGCTGGAATGTGATTCCATGTGATGGACATGATGTAAGTTCAATTTCTGATGCTGTTGATAAGGCAAAAGAAAATAAAGGCAAACCAACCTTAATTTTGGCTAAAACAGTAAAAGGAAAAGGTATCTCTTTCATGGAAGGTAAAAATATATGGCATGGAAAAGCAATTAGTGATGAAGACTATAAGAATGCAAAAGCTGAGTTAGGAGGTGCTTGTTAATGGGTAATATTGCAATAAGAGATGCTTTTGGTGAAGCTCTTAAAAAATTAGGCGGAGTAAATGATAAGGTTGTTGCTTTAGACGCAGATGTTGGAGGCTCTACAAAGAGTGCAGTATTTGGCAAAGAATATTCAGATAGATATTTCAATGTAGGTATAAGTGAAATGAATATGGTATCAATGGCAGCAGGGCTAGCTGCTGATGGATATATTCCATTTGCAAATACATTTGCAGTGTTTTTAATAACTAGAGGCGCAGATCCTATTCAAGCTTTGATTTCATATGATAAGCTAAATGTAAAATTAGCAGGTACATACTGCGGATTATCAGATTCTTATGATGGTGCAAGTCATCAGGCAATTACGGATATTGCTTTAATGCGAGCAATTCCTAATATGACTGTGGTAAGTGTTTCAGATGCAGTAGAAACTGAAAAGGCAGTATTTGCAGCAGCAGAATATGAAGGACCTGTTTATTTAAGGTTAAGCCGTGCTGCTGCACCCGTAATATATGATGAAAATATGAAATTTAAGATTGGAAAAGGTATCACAGTTAGAGAAGGAAAGGATGTAACAATCATTGCAACTGGTACAGTACTTCATAAAGCAATAGAAGCAGCTGAGTTATTAAAAACAGAAGGTATTAGTGCAAATGTTGTTGACATGCATACTATAAAGCCTATTGATAAAGAATTGATAATTTCATGTGCTAAGAATACAGGAGCTATTGTAACAGTAGAAGAGCACAGTGTTTATGGTGGTCTTGGCAGTGCAGTAGCAGAAGTACTTGCAGAAGAATGCCCAGCACCTATAGAAATAATTGGTGCAACTGAATTTGCTGAATCAGGTGACTATGAACAATTACTAGAGAAATATGGATATAGCGCAAAATCAATTTCAGAAAAATGCAAAAAAGCAATTGCTAGGAAGTGATTAGTATGGAAAAATCAATGAGAAAATATATGAAGGTTGGAATTATACTTCATATGGCATATAATGGACTTGCTACTGGCGAAGGTCCCATCTTAGAATGTCTTAAGAAAATAGTAATTGATGATTATTTTGAAGCAGTAGAAGTTACGCAGATAAAAGATGATAATGTACGTAAAGAAGTAAGAGATATGATTCAGTGTGGACATATGACAGTAGCCTATGGCGGACAGCCAAGAATGCTTACAACAGGAATGAACATAAATGATTTGAATGAGGAAAAACGTCTTGCAGCAGTTGATTCGTTAAAAAAAGGAATTGATGAAGCATATGAACTTAGTGCAGCTGGATTTTCCTTCTTAGCAGGACAATATGAAGAAGATACAAAAGAGGATTCATTTAAGGCACTTTTAAAATCAACAAGAGAATTATGTGAATATTCCAAATCAAAAGGTAATATGCCAATTACATTAGAAGTTTTTGATTATGATATTGATAAAAAATCATTAATTGGACCTGTAAATTTGGCAAAGGAGTATGCTGAAAAAATAACTTCAGAATATGACAATTTTGGATTAATGGTTGATTTAAGTCATATTCCAATGATTCATGAGAGCATCGAAGAAAGTATTCTCCCAATTCGTAAATATATCAAACATGCTCACATGGGAAATACAGTAATTAAAAGTTCTGAAATGCCTGGATATGGTGATCAACATCCAAGATTCGGATTTCCAAATAGTGAAAATGACGTAAAAGAACTAGCAGATTATTTAAGATTACTACTTAAAATTGGCTTTTTAAATGAAGAAAATAGGCCAATTGTAAGCTTTGAAGTAAAACCATATAGTAATGAAGATAGTGAGATAGTTATTGCCAATGCAAAAAGAACATTAAATTTGGCATGGGAACTTGTTTAATAAATCAGATATTTAGGAGGTACAAAAATGAAAGACCCAATTCAAAAATATTTTCAAATAGGAACTATACAATGGATGTCACATCCACCAGTAAATTATCCTTTACTTGAATCCGTTAAATCACTTGCTTGTGATCCTTATTTTACAGCTTTAGAAGTAACTAAAGTAGCAGATGATGGGACTCGTGCAGCTATGAAAAAAATATTAGAGCAATCACATATGAAAGTTTGTTATGGTGCACAACCTAGATTATTAGGTTCTGGTCTAAATCCAAATGATATTAATGAAGAAGGAAGAAAAAAAGCAGAAGCTACATTAATTGAAGCAATAGATGAAGCTGAATATTTAGGTGCAAAAGGCATTGCATTTTTAGCTGGAAAATGGGAGATAGAAACAAAAAATCAGGCATATTCTCAATTACTAAAAACAACAAGAAATCTATGTGATTATGCAGCTAAAAAAGATATGATGATTGAAATTGAAGTGTTTGACTATGATATGGACAAGGCGGCATTAATTGGACCTGCACCTTATGCAGCACAATTTGCAGCAGATATGAGAATTACACATAATAACTTTGGCTTGTTAGTTGATTTATCACATTTTCCAACAACTTATGAAACATCAAAGTTCGTTGTACAAACTTTAAGACCTTATATAACTCATTTTCATATTGGAAATGCAGTAGTAGAAAAAGGTTGTGAGGCTTATGGAGATCAACATCCAAGGTTTGGATTTCCAAATAGTGCAAATGATGTTGAAGAATTAGTAGACTTTTTTACAGTTCTAAAAGAAGAAGGATTTTTCAATGCAAAGAATCCTTATGTATTGTCATTAGAAGTAAAACCTTGGGGTGATGAAGATGGCGATATTATTTTAGCAAATACAAAGAGAGTAATTGATAGGGCATGGGCTCTTGTGGAAGATTAATAATAGGAGGTAATTAAATTATGAATATTGTAGTATTAGATGGTTATACATTAAATCCTGGTGATATCACATGGAAAGGTATGGAGGAACTTGGAAGTTTAACAGTTTATGATAGGACACCTGCTGATGAGATTATTAATAGAATTGGTAATGCAGAAGTTGTTTTTACAAATAAGACACCAATTTCAAAAGAAACTTTTGAGGCATGCCCTAATGTGAAATTTGTTGGTGTGTTAGCTACTGGATACAATGTTGTTGATGTTGTAGCGGCAAAAGAGAAAGGTATTGTAGTAACTAACATTCCAACATATGGTACAGATGCAGTTGGTCAGTTTGCAATTGGACTTTTGCTAGAAATATGCCACCATATTGATCATCATAGTAAAGCAGTACACGAGGGACGTTGGGAAAATAATGATGATTGGTGCTTCTGGGATTATCCTTTAATTGAATTAGCAGGTAAGACAATGGGGATTATTGGTTTTGGCCGCATAGGACAGGCTACAGGAAGAATTGCAAAAGCACTTGGAATGAAAGTCATAGCATTTGATGAATATCCAAATGATTTCGGAAAAGAACTTGCTGAATATGTATCTCTCGATACTTTATTTGCTCAATCAGATGTTATTGCATTACATTGCCCTTTATTCCCATCAACAGAAGGAATTATAAATAGGAATAATATTGCAAAAATGAAAGATGGTGTAATTATACTTAATAATTCAAGAGGTCCATTAATCGTAGAGCAAGACCTTGCCGATGCATTAAATAGTGGAAAAGTATACGCAGCAGGTTTAGATGTTGTATCAACAGAACCGATAAAAGGTGATAATCCATTGCTTGCAGCAAAAAATTGTATCATTACTCCTCATATTTCATGGGCTCCTAAAGAAAGTAGACAAAGACTTATGAACATAGCGGTAGATAATCTAGATGCATTTATAAAGGGTGCACCAAAGAATGTTGTTAATAAATAATAAGTAAAAATAATTTTATAATATGCCACAATAGATCCAACTATGGTAAAATATTTAATCATAAACATGAAAGTATTATACCATAGTTGAGTATTTTTATTAACGCTAATTGTTTAGTTTAGGGAGGGTTAAAGTTTATGGCTAGAATACTTGTTTTTATACCACATATGAATATGAGGCAAAATATAGAGGAAATAATAGAAACTATGCCTAAATATGATGACGTAGAATATAAGCTAATTTATGTGTTTGGAACGCCAGAATCTTTAAAACATGATAGAGATGCAGATATATTGGTTGCACGTGGAATGACCTATAAGCAATTAAAAGTTTTACACCCACATAAGCATATTATTGAAATTAAATTTAGTAGCTTTGATATAATAGATGCATTAGTAAAATGCAAAGAAGTGTACCATGCTAAAAAAATTGCTTTATTTCTTCAAAGGGATGTTTTGAATTCCATAGAAGTGATAGAAGAATTATGTAATGCGAAAATTGATATATATGATGTTTGTGATGAAATTACTGCAAATAGGGCTATAGAAGAAGCTAAGTTAAATGGTGCTGATATATATGTAGGAGCAGGTACAATATGTGGAATATGTGATAACTTAGGACTTCCAAGAGTGCATATTGAAACAAAACAAAAAGCACTTGAATCACCTTTATTTGAAGCGTTTAATGCAGCCCGCACAATTAATTATGAAAGAGCAGAAGCTAGTTTAATTAGTACTATGGTGAATAAAATGGAAGATTCCATAATTATAGTTGATAAAAATGGAAAAATTTTAGCAGTGAATAATCAAACGTATCGTACTTTTGAACTTTCTACATCAGAGGATTATAAAGGGGCATTCATTGAACATATATATAAAGGATTTAAATGGAAAGCTGTTATTAATAATGAAAGCAATGAAGAAGAAATTATTGCTTTAAGCAACAAAAATTATTTTGTTCAGTATAAGCCTTTTGCAGTTGATAATGCAGGAGCTGGAGTGATTATAACATTAAAAAATACAGATGCTGTTATAGAAGAGGAAATGAAAATTAGGCAAAGATTAAATGATAACGGTTTAATTGCGAAATATTGTTTTGATGATATTATAGGAAGCAGTCAGAATATGCAATATAGTATTGCAATGGCAAAACGATACAGCAAGGTTAATTCTAATGTTTTAATTATAGGAGAGACTGGAACAGGAAAGGAACTTTTTGCTCACAGTATTCATAAAGAAAGCAGTCGCTGCAAGCAACCTTTTGTTGCATTAAACTGTGCAGCATTACCAGAAAATTTATTGGAAAGTGAATTATTTGGATATGAAGCAGGTGCATTTTCAGGAGCATCTAAAAATGGTAAAATAGGACTATTTGAACTTGCGCATAGGGGAACAATCTTTTTGGATGAGATTGGTGAAATACCATGTGCTCTCCAGGCAAAATTATTAAGAGTTTTGCAAGAAAAAGAAGTTCGTAGAATAGGAAGTGATTGTGTACATCCAATTGATGTGAGAGTTATTTCAGCAACTAATATTAATATTGAAAAAGAAGTTCAAAATGGAAAATTTAGATCAGATTTATATTATCGTTTAAATATTTTAGATATTTTTATACCGCCTCTTAGAGAGAGAAATATGGATATTCAAAAGCTTATAGAGTACTATTTTACAAAACTTTCATGTGAAATGGGTAATCCTATTCCGAGTATTTCCAACGAAGCTATGAAAATGTTTACTGAATATTCTTGGCCAGGGAATGTAAGGGAGCTTAGAAACATTTGTGAAAGGCTGATTGTATTAAATGAAAATCAAAATATTGGAGTAGATTTATTAAGACAGTTAAAAATATTTAAAAACAAAACTATTGAAATTGAAAATGAAAAAGCACAAAATGTTTGTATAGATCCAGTTTATGCAAATTTTAAGCGTAAAAAGAAGAAAAAAGATATTGCTGATGAGCTGGGAGTTAGCAGAACAACCTTATGGAGAATGTCAAAAAAACAAAAAGAACAAAATAAATATAAAGTGGAGTAGGAGATTAAATGTTAGCTAGATCATTAACATTAAAAAATGGTATTAAAATTCCAAGATTAGGACAAGGCACTTGGTTTATGGGCGAAAATAAAAGTAAACGTTCTATAGAAATAGAGACATTACGTCGTGGAGTAGAATTAGGAATGACTTTAATTGATTCTGCGGAAATGTACGGAGATGGTGCCTCTGAGAGATTAGTAGGAGAAGCAATACAAGGATTAGAAAGAGAAAAACTTTTTTTGGTTTCTAAAGTATATCCACATAATGCAGGAAAAGGTAAATTACAAAATAGTTTAGAAAATACATTAAAAAGAATGAAAACCGATTATTTGGATATGTATCTTCTTCATTGGCGTGGTAGCATTCCATTGGAAGAGACTGTAGAGTGTATGGAGGAACAAGTTAAAACTGGAAAAATTAGAAGCTGGGGTGTATCTAATTTAGATATTGATGATATGGAAGAGCTTTGGAGTATTGCAAAAGGAAGTCACTGTATGGTAGATCAGGTATTATATCACATTGGATCAAGAGGTGTAGAGTTTAGCCTTATTCCGTGGCTGAATCAGCACAAGACACCACTAATGGCATATTGTCCTTTAGCTCAGGGAGGATCTTTGAAAAGAGATATTTTTAATAATCAGATTGTGCAGAATATAGCAAAAATTCATAGGGCAACACCTGCACAGATAGTACTTAATTTTATATTGCAAGAAAATAATGTATTTGCAATTCCAAAAGCATCTTCTATCAAACATGTAGAAGATAATGCAAAAGCCTTAGAACTTGAATTAACAAATGAAGAATTAAAATCTCTGGATGTAATATTTCCCGCACCTAAATGTAAAACATACTTGGATATTGTATAGAGGAAAGGCAGGAAGATAATATGAAAGTAGTTATTGCAATTGATTCACTAAAAGGCAGTCTTACATCAATTGAAGCTGGTAAGGCTATTAAAGAAGGAATTTTAAATGTAATTGATGCAGAAGTTATTGTTAAGCCATTAGCAGACGGTGGGGAAGGTACCACTGAAGCATTAGTTGAAGGACTTGGCGGAGAAATAGTTGAAATTTTTGTTATGGGACCGCAAAAAGACAAAATAAAAGCTGCATATGGATATATTGAAGAATCTAAAACAGCAATTATTGAAATGGCAGCAGCTGCAGGAATTATGCTAGTGGGTGAAGAAAAAAATCCCATGGAAGCAACAACATATGGAGTTGGAGAAATGATTAAAGATGCCATAAACAGAGGATGCAGAAACTTCATTATTGGAATTGGAGGAAGTGCGACAAATGATGGCGGTATTGGAATGCTTACAGCATTAGGATTTGATTTTTATGATAATAATGGTAATAAATTAGGAATTGATGCAAAGGAATTAAGGAAGATTTCTATAATTTCTCCAGAAAATGCTATGCCTGAACTTTCAGAATGCCATTTTAAAATAGCATGTGATGTGACCAATCAGTTATGTGGAGAAAATGGTGCCACTTATATCTATGGACCTCAAAAGGGTGTTACTGAAGAAATTAAAGAAAAATTAGATAAAGATATGGCCCATTATGCGAAAGTAACCAAAAAGTATTTGAACAATGATTATTCAGAAACTTCAGGAGCAGGAGCAGCAGGGGGACTTGGATTTGCATTTTTAAGTTACTTACATGGTGATTTGCAGCCAGGAATTGAATTGGTTATTGATACTGTAAAATTAGAAGAGTGTATGAAAGATGCTGATTATGTAATTACTGGAGAAGGATGCTTGGATAAACAGACAGCTATGGGAAAAGCCCCTGTTGGAATTGCTAAATTAGCTAAGAAATATGATAAAACTGTTATTGCTTTAGCTGGAAGTGTTACAGATGATGCTGTCAAGTGTAATGAAAATGGCATAGATGCATATTTTCCAATCCTATCAAAAGTTATTCCTTTGCATGAAGCCATGAAAAAGGAAACTGCAAGAAAAAATATGGTAAAAACAACAGAACAAATTTTTAGATTGATAGCTGCTGTAGAATCTAAAAAAAGATAATATTGAAAGTAGGTAAAATGTATGGAAGAGACACTAATTATTCTTGGAACTGGCAATGCAACTGTGACAAAGTGTTATAATACTTGTTTTGCTATTAAAAATGGATCAGAGTATTTTTTGATTGATACTGGTGGTGGAAATGGTATCATGACACAGTTAGAAAAAGCAGAAATACCAATGGAACAGATTCATGAGATATTTATAAGCCATGAACATACAGATCATTTGCTTGGTCTTATTTGGCTGATTAGAATGATTGCTACTAAGATGAAAAAAGGTAAATATGAAGGTAACTTGAATATATATTGTCATGCACAACTTAAAGAAACAATCTTAACAATAGTAAAATTAACAGTTCAAGATAAGTTTGTGAAAATGATTGGAGAACGTATATTTCTTCACGAAGTAGAAGATGGGGAGATTAAGGATATTTTAGGATACAAGATAACATTTTTTGATATTCTTTCTAAAAAGGCAAAGCAATATGGATTTACAATGCAGCTAAAGTCAGGAAAGAAGTTTACATTTTTGGGAGATGAGCCATACAGAGAACATGAATATCAATATGCATTTAAGTCAGATTGGTTATTACATGAAGCGTTTTGCCTTTATGCGCAAAGAGATATATTTACTCCTTATGAAAGAGATCATACTACTGTGAAGGATGCTTGTGAAATTGCAGAAAAATTGCAGGCAGTCAATTTAATATTATATCATACTGAAGATAGAAATTTGGAAAAAAGAGAAGAATTATATCTTAAAGAAGGCAGAGAATATTACTCTGGAAATCTATTAATTCCTGATGATCTTACAAAAATTAATCTATAGTATTATTTTAGATCAAAGTCCATAGATAATATGAACATTTGATTTTAAATCTTATTTGAAGAAGAAATAAAATAAAGATTAATATGGTTTCATAATTTTAAATTGGACTTGATTAAGTATTAACTCAAGTAGGATAATGAGCCTATAGAAAAAATAAGTAAACAGATAAAACTTAATAGAGAATAAATTTTAAAGATTAAAAGTTTTTAATGGTGTATTTGTAGGACATAGCATAAAATTAATATTTATGCTATGTCTTTATTATATAAGGGCGATAATTATATATATATGTTGCAATTAGTTTTCTACATTTTATATCCTAGTATTCACTTAGCCTGCAAACATCCTAAATGTAATTTTATTAGTGCAAGATATATATTTTAAACTAATGTTTAGAATATAAATCTAAATATGATATAATTTACCGGGAAGTTAATATTAATTATACCTTTAAAATATTTATGAACATGTAGGTAGTAACCGTTTAATGAGGTGATAAAAATGGTAGAGATATATATAGATAAGTATATTAATGAACTTAAAGTTGACTGCAAAAACTGTTTTGGATTATGCTGCATAGCATTATATTTTTCTAAATTTGAAGGATTTCCAATAAATAAGGATGCAGGAGCTCCTTGTATAAACTTAAAAAAAGACTTTACTTGTGCTGTCCATAAAAATCTTACAGCTAAGGGCCTTAAAGGATGCACTGCTTATGATTGTTTTGGCGCAGGACAGAAGATAGCACAGGTTACTTACGAAGGAAAGGATTGGAGAGAAAATAAAGAATATTCACAAAAGATGTTTGAAGGATTTTTGATTATGAGACAGCTTCATGAAATGCTTTGGTATCTTACATGGGCATTTGAATTACAGAGTGATATTAATATAAAAGATAAAATAGGTTTACTTATAGATGAGACAGAAAATCTTACACTTTTGCACAGTAATGATTTGCTTAAGGTAAATGTTGAAGGACATAGAGATAAAGTTAACCAGTTCCTTAAAAATACAAGTGAAAGAATTTGCAGTAAAGCTAATAATAAGAATAAGCAATCAATAAGAAAAGATTATTTTGGAAAGGACCTTAGAAAAACAGATCTTAAAGGTGCTGATTTGAGAGGGGCAATTCTTATTGCAGCTAATCTCAGTAATGTTGATTTGAGTTTTGCAGACTTAATAGGTGCAGATTTTAGGGATGCTAATATTAATGGTGCCAATCTTGAAAGAAGTATATTTTTAACTCAGTCTCAAATTAATAGTGCAAAAGGAGACTTAAAAACAAAACTTCCCAAAAGAATTGTTATGCCTAATCACTGGGAAAAATAATTAACTATGGTATACAATAAAAATTTGTAATGAAATACATGTTTAAATACCAATAAATACATATAATAGGAAATTATTGACTACAACTAAAAACAAGTTCATAATTTGGTTATACTTGTAAAAAATGAGGTGGTTATATTGGCAAGAACTATAAATGTGGAACGTAGAGCTAAGTTAGCCAAGTTTATTATGATGAAGGGAAGCTTATCGGTTAAAGAACTTGCACACGAGTTTAATGTTTCTACTGAAACTATTAGAAAAGATTTAATATCACTTGAAAAGGATAATATAATTAATAAAGGGCATGGTGGTGCAACAATTTCAACTAATTATTTAGAAAGTCATTTTGATACAAAGCTATTCAAAAATATGGGTATAAAATCTAAGATTGCACAAAAAGCCGTTGAGCTTATACCTAAAAATGGTGTTGTTATTTTAGATTCTGGAACCACTGTGTTTCAAATAGCTAAGCTGTTAAATTTAAGAGATGATTTGGTGATTATTACAACTTCATTGATAGTTGCTCAAGCATTAGAAAACACTAAAAATCAGCTTCTTGTAACTGGCGGACATTTAAGAAAGAAAAGCATGTCTTTTGTTGGAAACTGGGCAGCTAATGCCATTTCAAGTATAAATGCAGGTATTTCATTTATGAGCTGCGATGGATTTCATACAGATGGACCGTGTATAAGATCTTATAGAGAAATTGATATTAAGCAAGCTATTTTAAAGAATTCCAAGGAAAATGTTTTAATAACTGACAGTTCAAAATTCAGCAAGCAAGGTTTATATAGATTTACAACTTTTGATAAATTTAATCTGTTAATAACTGATGAAAATATTAATGGGAATGAGCGTGATTTAATTCCAGATAATATTGAGCTTATTACAGTTTAGTGATTTAGTAATAGATGATAATATGGGATATAAGGAGAGAGAATTTATGGATATAATGAAAGTCAATAATAATGAATTCCAAATATTAAAGTTACTGAAGATAATGCAGATGAAAGAACTTTATTTTTAGTCGTAGAAGCAGATAATAAAATTGTTGGATTTACAAGATGTGAAGGAAATAAATTAAGCAGATTTAAACATAAAGCAGAATTTGGAATATGCATAGAAAAAGAATACTTTGGATATGGTATTGGAAAAGTACTCTTAGAAAATGTTTTGATGTGGGCAGACAATGTTGGAATTAAAAAAATTTCATTAACAGTTGTAGAAACTAATATAAAGGCAATTAATTTATATAAGAAATATGGATTTATTGAAGAAGGTGTATTAAGAAATGATCGACTTCATAAAGATGGAAGTTACTATAACACAATTATTATGGGAAGATTTCTTGAAGAAGATAAAAAATAGATGTACTTATATTCATTAAAAATCTCATTCTCTAGGGAGTTTGAGATTTATTTATTATATAAAAAGCAGATTAATACTGATTAAACAATGAAAAAATATCATTCTAGTATATAAAAGGATATCTAAATAAAAATATGGTTATTTTTCAAAATTATGATTAAAATAATTTAAAAATGTAACATATGTTACAGAATGAGTCTCGCTAAAATGATAGTATGATTGTAGAAACAGAAATCAATTAACTGGTAGAGGAGAGAAATATATGAGCGAAATCATGAAAAATATTAATAAATCAGAAGTATTAAAATTAAAAGATGAAGTAACATACATTGATGGTCAAGTTGCAAGTAAAACACTTGTACAAAATGGAGCTGTAAGTATAACATTATTTGCATTTGCAAAAGGAGAAGAAATTAGTACACATGCGTCTAAAGGCGATGCATTTGTAACATGCTTAGATGGTGTTGGTGAAATAACAATTGATGGAGTAAAGTATGAACTTACTGAAGGACAGTCAATAGTAATGCCTGCAAATCATCCACATGCAGTTTATGGAAAAGAACAATTTAAAATGCTTCTTGTAGTTGTATTTTAATAGTAAATTCATTTATTGTAATGGAGGAGAAATATGAATCTTTTAAGTTATTTAGAACAGCATAAATCAATTGGTTCAGAGATAGACCAAATAAAAGAAATTATAAAAAGAAATGATTTTGAAGAACATGTAGATGAAATTGCACATCACATTAATACACTTGCGGGTAAACTTAAGATACATTTACTAAATGAAGATAAATATTTATATCCTAATTTGAAAGAATCCAAAGATAATAATGTATCTCATCTTGCAAAAGAATATCAAGATGAGATGGGTGATTTAGCATTAGAATTTACTAATTTCAAAGATAAATATAATACAAAATCAAAGTTATTTATAAACAAATTAGATTTTAGAAGTGAAATAGATGTGATTATTAGAAAAATTGAAAATCGTATTAAAAAAGAAGAAAATGGAATATATAAATTGATTTCATAGGAGATGGGTGAATGATTAGAAAGATTGTAGAAATAAACGAAGAGCTATGCAATGGCTGTGGAGCATGTGCAAATGCCTGTCATGAGGGTGCAATTGCAATGATAAATGGAAAGGCAAAACTAATAAAAGATGATTATTGTGATGGTTTTGGGGATTGTTTACCTGCTTGCCCAACAAATGCTATTTCTATTATTGAGAGAGAAGCAGCTATATATGATGAAGTGGCTGTAAAGAAGAGAATGGAAACAAAGAAAAACACATTAAATATTGGTGAAGGAAACATGCATATGTGTCCAGGGAGCATGGCAAGAGCTTTAGAAAGAAATGAGGCTGATAATTCACAATCAGTAGCTGAGCAATTAAATTCAGTTCATAGCAAAAGCAGACTTATGCAGTGGCCAGTTCAAATTAAATTAGTTCCAATAAAGGCACCTTATTTTGAAAACGCAAATTTATTAATTGCAGCTGATTGTACAGCTTATGCATATGCAAACTTTCATGAAGATTTCATAAAAAGTCATATAACTTTAGTTGGATGTCCTAAGCTTGATGAAGGCGACTATTCTGAAAAATTAGGACAAATTATAAGTAACAATAATATAAAAAGCATTAAAATTGTTAGAATGGAAGTGCCTTGTTGTGGAGGATTAGAACATGCTGCAGTAGAAGCTATGAGAAATAGTGGGAAAATGATACCATGGCAGGTTGTTACTATAACATGTGATGGAAAAATTAAAGAAGATTAAAATGAAAGTAGAACATTTTTTATATGAATAGCAATCAAAAATTTGAATGTTTTTATATATTAACAACTTTATATAGAGTTTATTTAGGCGTAATATAATTGAGTTAACTATAAGTTTACCTTTATATAACGCCTTTTTATTATATAATAATTGTTTATATGATAGAATATAAGTATAATTGATAACTTGGTGCTATCATCTGTGTATAAGTATGAGGTAGTATAGGGAATGGTTTTATTATAAGTAAAATAATAAAATTTTGAGGAGGTAAAACAAATGAAAAATAAGAAATTAATATGGATAGCTGCTATGGCTTTTACTGTATCATGTATTTTTCTTTATGGATGTGGAAGCGAAGAACCTACATCAAAAAATAATCAATACATAGTATCTTCTAATGAAAAAGAAGAAAATACACTTAACGACAAGAATGAGTTTAAGAAAGAGGAACAGAAGGATAAGCCATCTATTAAAAATGAAGAAAAAGTAGATAATGAGAAGGAAAAAGAAGAAAAAATAAATGAAGAAACAGATGAAATAGATAATACAGAAAAGACTGAAGAAAAGAATAATGTACAAACAGAGACCTCTGAAACACAAACATTTTCAGGTGAGATTGCCAACTTATCTAATGAGTCTATAAACTGGTCTTTTGGAGGAAGTACAGATGAAAGTGGACGACCTGATGTTGTTACTGCTGCACAAGAAAAGTATAAAAATTATAATGTGGATTTTATAAAATCAAATGATAAAAAAATTTACCTGACTTTTGATGAAGGCTATGAAAATGGCTATACGCCTCAAATATTAGATATATTAAAAGCTAAAAATATTAAGGCAACATTTTTTATTACAATGGGTTATGCAAAAAGCCAGCCAGAATTAGTTCAAAGGATGATAAATGAAGGACATGTTATAGGAAATCATAGTACAACACATCCTGAAAAAGGGATGCCATCATTATCTTTAGATGCACAAAAATCAGATATAGAGGAATTACATAATTACGTAAAAGATAATTTTGGATATGAAATGTATTTATTTAGATATCCTGCAGGAATCTATAGTGAACAGTCATTGGCTTTAATGAGTAGTCTTGGCTATAAATCAGTATTTTGGAGCTTTGCTTATGCAGATTGGGATCCTAATAATCAGCCAGATGAAGCTCAATCTTTAGAAAAGCTTACAAATAAGCTTCATCCAGGAGCAATTTATTTACTTCATGCAGTTTCTAAAACAAATACAGATATTTTAAGTCAGTTTATTGATAATGCTCAAGGGAATGGATATGAGTTTGCAGAATATAATAAATAGTATATAAAATAGGTATAAAAGGGAGAGAAATATGGATATAGCATTAACAACAACGCTATTCACAATGATTAATTTGATAATAATTTTAGCTTTTGCAGGGATTGGAGTCTACGTACTTATATTGGCTATAAAGGCACTGAAAATCTATATTAAGAAGAATTCTTAAAATAATAGATTTAAACATAAGAAAATACCATATTATTTTTATATGGTATTTTTTTGTAGTTATAATTAGGAGGAATGGTATATGAAAGAGAAAAAGAGCAATAAAAAATATTTAATTAGTGTGTAAACCTCATATTATATCTTGGTATTTATTTAGACTGTAAACATTCTAAATGCAATTTTATTATTGCAACATATATATTATCTAAAAAAAACTTGTTTTTGTTCTCATATTTACTCCAAATAGTTTTAGATTTATATGCTTTTAAATTATATTAAGAAATGTTTTAAAAAAGTGTTGTTATGTTTAAAAGTGCTGCTTTGCGGCAAGTATCAAAATATATATTAATTTTTATATTTATAACTGGTCTTATGAATTAAAGTTTAAGATAAATGATGAAAATAATAGTTTTATTTTGATAGAGGAGATTGACATGATACAAGAAGATAATAATTTTGAGAAATTGAGAAAGCATACAGGATATCTTTTGAAATGTAACATTTATAAAAACAGATGTATTAAAGAATGTCCAAATTGTAATGGAAAAAATTATATTAAATTTGGAAAGTATAAAGGCATTCAGAGATATAGATGTAAAGAATGCAATAAAACTTTTTCTAAGACTACAAAAGCTTTATGGAGTTATTCAAAAAAAGAACCAGAAAAGTGGGTTGAATTTATGGAACTTATGCTTAAAAAGAGTTCTTTAAGAGAATGTTCAAAAATATTAGAAATCAATATAAGAACAGCTTTCCTATGGAGACATAAAGTTATGCAGGGAATGCTTAAAAATGTAATGCCAGATAAATTGGAAGGAAAAGTTTTTATAACAAAAGCAATTGAAAAGGAAAACTTTAAGGGCTGCAGAAATATAACCAATTCAGAAAGAAAAAATATATGGATTGTAGCGGCAAAAGATAGACATGATTCTATGATAATAGCTCCAGTGTGTAAAGAGCATTGGAATGAATTTAATTTTAATCAATTAGTGTATTCAAAAATAGAAGAAAATTCATATATAGTTTCGGACTATGACAGATATATGATGAATGTTGCAAAGAAACATAATAAAGGAATAGTTTTAAATGCATATAAAGAGGAATGTATAAAAAATTTTAGAGGGATTTTAAAAAAATGGATAGGTGGATTTAGAGGGGTAGCAACAAAATATTTAGAACGATATCTTTCATATTTTACTATTTTTAATGTGTATAGGAAATTCAATAGTCTTAATTTTACATATGAATTATCTAAAAACCAGTATGTTAATTTTAGCTTGGCTTAATATTAGCGCCTTGATTATACTTGCAGTTTATCTTAAAAAGTTATATTTGTGAGATACGTTGAATTTTAGTTAAGTAGTATGTAGGATTGTTTAATATAGATGTGAAGACGAACTGGTATAATAATAGTAATATGATATTAACAACATTATTTTAAAACATTAACCTACAATATTTTGAAGATTATAGTGTTTGGAAAAGGTATAAAGCTGTATTAAGCTGTTACTTATGGTGTTAATATTTTGCATAGTATAGCTTTATAAGAAGAAGTCTTAGTAATATTTATGGATCATATTACTACATATAAATTGATTTTATGAATAGAAAAGAAATATTACATTATTGTAACAGTAATAGGTAATTATGTTGATTATAGCAACAATTATGGAGCTCAATGGAATTTAAAAAGGATGAATCCTGTTAACTACAGAAATCATCCTCTTAATATTGCTTAGCCGTTTTTTAATGTCCTTGACAAAGGGGACATTTTATATTGTAACAGCTCTTTTTTATTTATTATATTAATATTTTCTATACAAGGGTAATGATACATGTATTAATTACTCTTAACTATATTGTATTTCATATTATCAGCCATATTAGAGCTTCCTTGAATAACAACTTTATCGTCTTTATTTATACCATTTGTAATTACTAAGTAATCATTTTTATTCTTTGATATAGTTACTTGTTTTTTTGATAATACATCACCATTTATTACATATACATAAGAATTATCTCCATCTTTGAAGACACATTTGCTTGGAATTAATAATGAGTTATCTTCCTTATCATTCTTTAATGTAATATTTGCTACCATACCAACTTTTAAGTTTTCATCCGGTTTATCAATGCTTATTTTAACATCAAACATACCATTAGAAGTATCGGCAGAAGGAGATACTGCATATACAGTTCCTTCATATGACAGACCAGAAGCTGGAAGATATATATTAGCTTTTATACCTTCTTTTACATTTTGTATATTTGTTTCGGTAACCTTAATTGTCGCAGTTAAAGAATTTTCACCAGTAATTACAATTGAAGGAGTTTGATTAGAGGTATATTCACCAACAGTTATATTCTTAGCGCTTATTTTACCATCAATAGGTGATTTTACAGTTGCATTATCTAAAGCATACTTAGCTGAATCTAAAGAGGCCTTAGCACTATCTACAGTTGCCTTAGCAGCTGCAATATTATCTGGATTTGTAATTGAATTTGTAATATTTGCATTTGTGCTTGCACTGTTATAGCTTGCGTTAGCATTACTAAGTCTTGTTTCAGCGCTAGATAATGCCATTGTTGCGTTATCTATAGCAATATCTAAGGCAGCTTTTGCAGTATCTAATTTATTTTGAGCAGTTTCTAAATCAATTTGTGCTACTGCATCAGCTTTAAAAAGCTCATTTGTACGGTCATAATTTTGCTTTGCAGCATCATATGCTGTTTGGGCAGAAGTTACATTTGTATTGTTTGAATACTGATTTTTCGCTATATCATAAGCTTCCTGTGCATTTTTTAATTCGTTTTTTGCAGCTTCTAATGCTTTTTCAGCATCTACTTGTGCTTGCTTTGCACTGCCGCTAGAAACTTTATCATAAGAAGCATTAGCTGATTCATAATTAGCTTTTGCAGCATTATATTTATATGTTAAATCTGTATTATCAAGAGTAAAGAGTACATCATCTTTCTTAACTTCTTGTCCAACTTCAACACTTATGGCTTGAACTTTGCCAACACTGCTTGGAAAAACAGAAATATTCTCCTCACTTGAGATATTTGTTGTATAAACTGTATCACTTATGGAATCAGAAGTTTTAACTTTAGTTACTGTAACATTTGCTATATTATTACTGCCAAAAGGAGAGCAGCTTACTAAAAATGTACTTAATGATAATATACATAAGATTTTGATTATATTACTTTTCATTATTTATTTCAGTCCTTTCACAAATTACTATTTCAATTTAATCTTTACTACCGCGTTCATACCTAATGTAAGAGGAAGATTTTCATCATTTTCTATTGAAACCTTCACAGGTACAAGTTGTGTAACTTTTGTATAAGTACCGCTGGTAGAAAAACTTGAAGTACCTGAAAAATAAGTTTGTGTGGTATTATCTATTTCAGTAACTTTCCCTTTGAATTTTTTACTTGGATATGCATCTAATGTTATTTTAACATCTTGTCCAACTGAAATTTTTCTTATATCAGTTTCTTCGATATTTACTCCAATGTACATATTATTTGTATCTGCAACAATTGCAAGAGCAGAAGCAGCACTTACACTTTCGTTTTCTACAACATCATTTTTTATTATTGTTCCATCAATTGGAGATGTTATATAAGGAAGTATTTCTTGACGTCCAAGCACCTGATCTTTTTTTACTATATCTCCAACATCAACATTCCATTCAAGGATTTTTCCATTAGTCACAGGAGCTATTGTATACATCTTTGAAGTGACTTTAGCATTATCAGTTTTAAAATATAAAGCATTAGTACTATAGAAATAATATCCTATGCTACAACCTATTATTACTAGTACTATTAATGCAGGGTAAATGATTTTCTTTGATATTTTCATATTATGTTCCTCCATATTAAATTAGATTATTCCTCGCCTTCATCAAATTGACTATTATATAAACCAGCATAAAATCCGTTAGCTTTTAATAATTCATTATGGCTACCTTGTTCGATAATATCCCCATCCTTCATAACAAGGATAATATCAGCATCTCGTATTGTTGATAATCTATGGGCAATTATAAAGCTTGTTCTTCCTTTCATAAGATTATCCATTGCTTTTTGAATTAAAACTTCAGTTCTTGTATCAACAGAACTTGTTGCTTCATCAAGTATTAATATTTTAGGATCTGATAAAATAGTACGTGCTATTGTTAAAAGCTGTTTTTGTCCTTGCGATATATTACTTGCTTCTTCATTTAGGATTAAATTATACCCATGTGGAAGGGCCCTTATAAATTCATCACAATGAGCAGCCTTTGCTGCATTTATGACATCTTCATCAGTTTTATCAAAGTTTCCATACTTGATATTATCCAAAATACTTGCATTATAAAGCCATGTATCTTGCAGAACCATACCAAACATGCTTCTAAGGTCATGACGTGTATAATTCTTTAGGTCATGTCCATCAATTAAAATTTGTCCGGAATTTATATCATAGAACCTCATAAGAAGTTTTATAATAGTGGATTTACCAGCACCAGTAGGTCCAACAATTGCAATTCTTTGTCCAGACTTTATTGAAGATGAAAAATTGTTAACAATAATTTTATCTTCAGTGTATCCAAATCTAACATTTTTAAATTCAACATTACCAATTACATTATCAACTTTAACTGGTGTAGAAGTATCGGGAATTTCTTCCTCTTCATTTAAAAATTCAAATACTCTTTCTGCAGCAGCAGCAGTAGATTGAAGAGTATTAGATATATTGGCAAGCTGTGCTATTGGTTGAGTAAAAGAACGAACATATTGGATAAATGATTGTATATCACCAACCTCAATGGTTTTCTTTACAGCCAAGTAACCACCTAAAATACAAACAGCAACATACCCAAGGTTTCCTATAAAGGTCATTATGGGCATCATCATTCCTGATAGAAATTGTGATTTCCAAGCAGAAGTATAAAGGTCATCATTTATAGTAGTGAATTTTTCAATGGCTTCTTTCTCACCATTAAATACTTGAACAATATTATGACCAGAGTATATTTCTTCGATATGACCATTTAGTGATCCTAAAGATTTTTGTTGATCTTTAAAGTAACTCTGTGATTTTTTGACAACTAACATTATAAGAAGACCTGATAGTGGAATTACTAAAAAAGCAACAAATGTCATAAGAACACTGATTGAAAGCATCATAATAAGTACACCAATAACAGTTGCAGTTGATGTTATCATCTGTGATAAACTTTGATTTAGTGTCTGGCTTACAGTATCAACATCATTTGTTATTCTTGATAAGACCTCTCCGTGTGTTCTAGTATCAAAATATTTTAGAGGAAGCTTGTTCATCTTTTTTGAAATCTCTTTTCTAAGATTATATGTTACATTCATTGATACACCAGACATTATATATCCTTGAATGTATGCAAATAATGCTGATATTAAATAAAGTACAACTAATAATAAAATACAGTTTCTTATATAATCAAAGTCAGTAAGTAAATTAGTTCCTAAAAGATATGCCATCAAGCCTTCAAAAAGCTTTGTTGTTGCTTTACCTAAAATTTTAGGACCTACAATTGAAAATAAGGAAGAAAATGCAGCTAAAACAATAACAGCTATTATTTTTACCTTATATTCCGAAAGATAGCTTATTAAATCAAGCATTGTCTTTTTAAAATCTTTAGCTTTTTGTCCGCCTCCCATTTTTCCAGCCATGCCACCAGGGCCGCCCATGGAAGGACCATTTCTTTTTTCACTCATGCTAATTCCTCCTTACTAAGCTGTGATAAAGCTATTTCTTTATATACTTCACAACTTTGCATTAAACTTTCATGAGTTCCTTTTCCAACTATATAACCATTATCTAAAACAATTATCTGTTCAGCATTCATGATTGTACTTATTCTTTGAGCAACTAAAAGCATAGTGCTGCCACCTGTTTCTTCTTTAAGCGCTTTTCTAAGAGCAGCGTCTGTTTTAAAGTCTAATGCTGAAAAGCTATCATCAAAAATAGATATCTGTGTTTTTTTTAGTAAAGCTCTTGCAATAGATAGACGTTGTTTTTGACCACCTGAGACATTATTTCCGCCTTGTGCAATTCCAGTATCAAATTTTTCGGGTTTTGAATCTATAAATTCCATAGATTGTGCAATAGTTGCAGCTCTTAATATATCTTCTTCATTTGCGTTTTTATCAGCATAGGAAATGTTACTTTTTATTGTTCCTGAAAATAAAACACCTTTTTGAGGAACATAACCTATATTATTCCTAAGATCATGTAAATCTATATTTCTAATGTCTATTCCATCTAGTAATATTTCTCCAGAAGTAACATCATAGAATCTTGGAATTAAGTTAACTATGCTTGATTTTCCACTACCAGTGGAACCAATAAACGCAGTTGTTTCTCCTGGTCTTGCAGTAAAACTTATATTATGAAGTACGTCTTCATCACCACCAGGATATTTGAAAGAAACATTGTTAAATTCTATTAATCCGGTACATTTTTTTAGTTTAGATGCTATTTCATTATTTTTAATAGATGAAACAGCTTCAAGTACCTCGGCAATACGATCACCAGAAACTGATGCCCTTGGTATCATAATAAACATCATTGAAAGCATTAAAAATGCAAAAATTATTTGCATTACATACTGCATATATGCCATCATCTCACCAACATCCATTTTAAATGCTGATACCTGATTAGCACCAACCCAGACTATTAATACAGTAATTAGATTCATTATTAAGGTCATGAGTGGCATCATTGATACCATAACTCTATTAACAAATAAATTTGTATTTGTTAAATCTTTGTTTGCCTTATCAAATCTGTCTTCTTCAAAGTCTTGAGTATTAAATGCTCTTACAACTAAAATACCATCAAGATTTTCACGTACAACAAGATTTAGCTTGTCTATTAAGTTTTGTATTGCTTTGAATTTAGGCATTGCTATTGTGAAAACAGTAAATATCAAGCCTAATAGACATATGATAGCTAATGCAATTATCCAAGACATTGACTTACTGTTAGCAAGTGCATGTACAAAACCTCCAATTGCCATTATAGGGGCATAAAAAATCATCCTTATAATCATAACTATCAATGTTTGAATTTGTGTTATGTCATTTGTAGTTCTTGTTATAAGTGATGAAGTAGAAAATCTATCAAATTCTGCATTTGAGAAACTTTCGATGTTAGTAAATAAATCATTTCTTATTGTTCTGCACATTCCAGCAGCAATTCTAGATGCTAAAAAGCTAACAATAATAGTGAAAGATGCACTAAGTAGAGAAACACCAAGCATAGTAAAACCTGTTTTTATAATAAAACTCTTATCACCAACAGTTATGCCCTTGTTTATTATGTCAGACATATAATCTGGTAGTGAAAGGTCACAAATAGCTTGACCAAATAAAAGAATTATAGACGCAATAATTGATAGTATATAAGGCTCTGCATATTTAAGTAGTTTAACCATGTAGTAAAAATCACCTCGATTAACTAATATATGAAAATTATGATACCTCAGTATAATAAAAATGTAAATAGGTTATTAAAAAAATTATATACTGTTTACATAAATTATTGACTGAGTTATAAAATATTGCTACTATGGAATTATATGATGGGAGGAGAAATTAATGAGAAAGTATGAAAATTCAACGAAAAAAAAGATTAGAGAAGTGGCATTGAAGCTCATAGATGAAAAAGGTTATGAAAATGTTACTCTTAAAGAAATTTGTGAAGTTAGTGGAATTAATAAGCATACATTTTATTATTATTTCAAGTCTAAGGATGAACTTTTAAAAGGATATTATAAAATACCATGTGAGTTAACATCAATTGACTTAGCTGAAATAATGATTGCAGATTCTAATGTAGAAAAACTATGGCTTTTAAATAAAATTTTTGTTGATTTTGTACAGAATTCAGGGGTAAGTATAGTAAAACAAATAGTAATAAAAAATCTAAATGATAATAACACTGGAACATTTAAATTTAATGATGAACATAAACAGCTTTTTAAAATTCAATTAGATATAATAAAAAAAGGTCAAAAAAGTGGAGAATTTTTAAATAAAACAAGACCAGAAGTTCTTTCAATATTAGTGATTCAACAATTACATGCAAATGCTTTAAGATGGTGTTTTAGAAATGGAACATTTGATTTTGAATATGTATCAAGATATTTGTTTGAAACAATTTTAGATGTCTCGGAAGAGCATAGAAAGTGTAAGGAAATAGATGAAGAGTTTTTGTTTGATATTTAATTTTTTATAGTTACAATATACAGGCAAATACAAATTGCTAAGAGCAGGTAAATATAAAGTTCTAAGATTTGAAAAGAAATTTTTCAAGATAAAAATTTATCAATTAATAAAATTAAAAGTTAAATTTATATTTTGAGCAAAATCAGAAATTATAAAAAATCTAATATAAAATTTTATACAAACGTTTTATACCTGCCTGAATTGAGTCAAGATCTGTATTTCCATAGCCAAAAATCAGTGAACTATGATAATTAAGCTTATTGTATATATCATTTTCATCATGAAGATAATGTTTACTTACAGGGGTTAACTGTAGGTCATTATCTTCTATTTTTTGCATTAAAATTTTATCAAAGTATATGTTATTGAAAGTTGCAATAAGATGCATACCTGCATCTGCTCCTGAAATGGAAACTGAATCTCCAAAGAGATCTTTAAGACATTTGATTAAATGATTTCTTCTTTTTAAATAAATGTTTCTCATTTTTTTTAAGTGTAAGTCAAAAAAACCAAATTCAATGAATTTTGCCATGACAAGTTGATCAAGTATTGGAGAATGGATATCGGCTATATATTTAGCTTTTTCTATTTCACTGCATAAGACATCAGGTAATACCATATATCCCATTCGTAATGAAGGCATAAAAGTTTTTGAAAATGTTCCTACATAAATAACATGTGCTGGGTCAAGATTTTGCATGGATTGTATTGGATTTCCATCAAAGTGGAATTCGCTGTCATAATCATCCTCAACTATATAATTATTGTGCTTTCTTGCATACTGAATCATTTCAATTCTATGTTTAATAGGAAAAATAACCTTATCTTGGAATTTTGATGATTTTGCAAAAATCAAATTTGAACTTTAGGGAAACAAATGATGATGATAAAGCAATTATAGTTATAGGAAGAGGAGCTTTAATTAATCTTTTCAATCCACAGCTTACATTGTTTTTCTTTGCATTTTTACCACAATATATCAGCAATAATATCCAAAACTATGTTAAAGAAAGTTTTCTGCTTGGTATATTATTTATGATACTTACCTTTTTAATTTTTTGCGGTTATGGAATTCTAGCAGGTTTAATGAAAAAATTTGCTACAAAATCACCTAAAAGACTCCAATACATTCAACAACTATTTGGAATTATATTCATTGTTTTTGCAATTAATCTTTATATGAGTTCATTATAAAAAGTATTGTTATATTTTTAGTTGGAGTTATTACTGTGGTATAATTAACCTATAGAAACAGAAAGTGTATATAAAGATACGGCGAGAATTTATAAACTAATAGATAGTAGCTTAGGAGGAATAGAAATGCAATTTGAAGCCAAGGAAGTAGAATTAAAGGATGGGACAAGATGTGTTTTAAGAAGTCCAAATGAACAAGATGCAGAAAGCATGATTGAGTACTTGAAAACAACATCTGATGAAACACATTTTATGATTAGATATTCAGAAGAAATTGCAATAAGCATTGAGGAAGAGAAAAAGATTTTAAATGAGAATATAAAAAGTAATAAAGATATTATGGTTGCAGCATTTGTAAATAATGAACTTGCAGGTAATGCAGGTATTAGTTGTGTGAGAGATAATATTAAGCTTAAGCATAGAGCTACATTTGGGATTTCTATAAAAGAAAAATATTGGAATAATGGAATTGGAAATGTAATTCTTAAAGAAATAATTAAACAAGCAAAGAGTATGAGATACGAGCAGCTTGAACTTGGAGTATTTGATGATAATAAGAGAGCTCAAGCTTTATATAAAAAGCATGGATTTGAAGTTTGGGGATGTTCAAAGAATGCATATAAACTTAAAGATGGAACATATCGTGATGAAATTATAATGGGAAGAATGCTATGAAGATTTTAAGAATGGAGTGAAAATAATGATTCAATCAATTGTACACATTGCTTTAGTAGTAAAAGATTATGATGAGGCAATAGACTTTTATACTAAAAAACTACATTTTACATTAGTAGAAGATACATATCAGCCAGAACAGAATAAAAGATGGGTAGTTGTATCTCCACCAGGTTCTTTAGGAACAACAATATTGCTTGCAAGAGCCTCAAAACCAGAGCAAGAGTCTTTTATAGGAAATCAAGCAGGGGGAAGAGTTTTTCTTTTCCTTGGAACAGATGATTTTTGGCGTGATTATAATGAAATGAAAGCTATAGGTATTGAATTTGTTAGAGAGCCAAAGGAACAAGATTATGGAATAGTGGCAGTATTCAAGGATTTATACGGAAACCTTTGGGATTTAGTTGAATTTGATGAAAATCATCCTATGTTTAAAAGAGTTAAATATTAAAATAATAAAGCATGAGATCAGAATATGGTTACTGGTTTCATGCTTTATTTTTAGAGAAAAAGTTATGCTTCACATTCTAATTTTAACCTCTTATTACTATTAATAAACCTCTTGATTAAATTCTATTTATTTTAAAAAATTCCCAGATATAATGAGGATATAGAAAAAAAGAAGAGAGGTTAAATTTAAAATGAAATTATTTAATAGGAATTTTATTATGGTATTAATAGGACAGATTATCTCACTATTTGGTAATACAATATTACGTTTTGCATTACCATTGTATCTTTTAAACAAGACAGGATCTGCTTCATTGTTTGGAGTTGTATCAGCATGTGCATTTATTCCAATGATTCTTATAACACCAATAGGAGGAATTATTGCTGACAGAGTAAATAAGCGAAATATAATGGTCATCTTAGATTTTTTAACTGCAATTATAACATTAGCTGTAATGATTCTGCTTGGTAAAGTGAATTTAATAATACTATTATTGATTGCATTAATTTTACTATATGGAATACAAGGAGCATATCAGCCATCAGTACAGGCAAGCGTACCGGTTCTTGTTCCTTCTGATGGATTAATGCAGGCTAATTCGCTTATCAATATTGTAAGTTCACTTTCAAGTTTAATAGGACCTGTTATTGGTGGAATGTTATTTGGATTTTTAGGAATTAAGCCTATTTTGATTGTTTCTGGAATATGTTTTTTAATAGCGGCAATAATGGAAATATTCATTATTATTCCAGTAACTAAAAAAGACAATGAAAGAGGAGTATTTAATATTATATTTTCAGATATGAAGGAAAGTTTTAACTTTATATTAAATGACAGACCTGAAATTTTAAAGGGATCTCTTATTATATCTGCATTTAATTTAGTATTATCTGCATGTGTTATGATAGGTCTTCCTATAATAATTACTCAGAAAATGGGATTTCAATTAGAAACAGCAAATAGATTATATGGTTATATTGAAGGAGCTATGGGAGCTGGAAGTCTTACTGGTGGAATAATTGGAGGAGTATTTGCAAAGAAAATAAAAATCAAGAACTGCAGTCTTTTGCTTGTTATCTGTAGTTTAAGTATTCTACCTATTGCATTAGTATTATCATTTAATCTACCAGTTATTACTTCTTATGTTATAATTATGATAAGTTCGTTTGTTATGATGATGTTAGCTACACTTTTCAGTATACAGCTTATGTCATGCTTGCAGATGCTTACTCCAAATAAATTATTAGGAAAAGTTATTTCATGTGTAATGTGCATTTCAATGTGTGCAACTCCGGTTGGGCAGGCTTTTTATGGCATGATTTTTCAGAAATTTTCTAATATACCACAGACAGTATTTTTGGGGGCCCTAAGTATTGGTGTAATTATTGGAATATGTACTATAAAACTTTTTAGAAATCTTGAGGAGACAATGCATACAAATTATTCAGAAATTTAGGTGTATATATGAAAATAGAGATAGATATTGATGAGAATATAGAAGATTTAGAAGTTATTATAAAATGTGCAGTAATTAATGATAAAGTGCAGAAGCTTCAGAGGTATCTTTCAGATATCTCTCAAGACAAAAAGCAGGTTATTTTTTATCAAAAGGAAAAAGAATATTATTTTGATGTGAGCAGGATATTATTTTTTGAAACGTCTGAAAATGGAATTGACGCACATACAAAAGATGATATATTTAATGTACGATACAAATTGTATGAATTAGAAGAATTACTTCCAGCATACTTTATGAGAGTATCTAAATCTACAATTTTGAATACTCATGAGGTGTACAGTATAACTAAAAATATTACATCAGCAAGTAAAGTTGAATTTCATGGAACACATAAGAGAGTGTATGTATCACGAAATTATTATAAGACATTGAAATATATTTTGCAGGAACGCAAAAATTGATATGAAAGGATAATATTTATGGAAACAAAAACACATAGAATATTTGGAGGTATTACATTAATTATACTTGCTATTATTTTGATTATCAGCAAGCTTGGATATTTAAATGATTTTGGAATTTGGTCATTACTTTTTACTATATTTTTGATTTACGTAATTATTAAAAGCATTTACCCAATAAATTTTGGCGGTATATTATTTCCAATTGCTTTTTTATGTATAATTTATGACAAACAGCTTAATATAGAAGAACTTACACCATGGACAGTACTAATAGTTGCAGCACTTGGAACAATAGGATTATCTATGATTTTTCATGGAAGAGAACGTTATAGCAGTCATAAGAAAATTGATAATTACAATTTTGATGTTATTGATAGTGAAGATGAAAGTAATGTTGTTCAGAAAACTTCATTTGGTGCAACAACAAAGTATATTAATTCGGAAAATTTTAAACAAGCTGATTTTGACTGTAATGTTGGAGCAATGGAGATTTATTTTGATAAAGCGAATGTTAAAGAAGGCAAAGCAATAGTAAGAATTAATGCATATTGTTCAGGAGTTAATTTATATGTGCCTAAAAAATGGAATGTTGAAAATCATCTTGAAGTTTTTCTTAGTGGTGTTGATCAAAAAAATGAAAATGAACCTGATGGTTTAACAACATTAGTTTTGATTGGAAATATCAAATTGAGTGCTGTAGAAATAATATTTGTATAATCCATATCATAATGAAGAATTATTCTTGGATGTTTACTTGGGATAGGAAGAGAAGTATGACTTGTTTAAATGAAACATTAATCACCGGTTAGGATTATGCAATGGAAAAATAGAAGGAAAAGGTATATGAAGCAAATATAAAGATAAGGTGACTATTTGCAAAAACAGTAAGGATGTTAGGAATTTGTATCATTAGAAATAATAAAATTATTAAAATGTGGTAAACTAATAATCTAAAAATAAATATGTGCGTATAATTGTTCAGCGTGAAATCAGTAAGTGTAATTACTGGTTTCACGCTTTATTTGTTTTATGCAGTGTTTATTAAAAAAATTATAAATGAAAGAGGAGAGGTAAATAAAGTATGGAATTTTACATGAAATTACCAAGAAACGGCAAGGAATTTGCTATATTTATAGGGGTTATATCTATATTATCAGTAAATATTATTGCACCATTAATCACTTGTTTTGAAACAGGATTTCATATGTATATATGGGCTGATGTATTAAAAGTGAGTCCATTTATCTGGCTTTCTGTAATTGCTGTTGTTTTAGTTACACATAAGCCGGCAGAATTATTAACAAACAAATTTGTAGAGAAAGAAGATAGTTTTTATGCACATATTATCATAAATACTTTATGGACAGTATTTTTGATGTCAATATTATTAACTGTAATAGGAACTTGGATTGGTACTAGAACATTGAGCATGGAGCCAATTTATACATTCTTTTATAAATGGCCTCGTAATTTCGCAATAGCTCTTGCAGTAGAGTTATGTATCGCACAGCCAATAGCCAGAACAGTTATGGTGAAAATCCATGAAGCTACAGATAAGAAATGTGGGGAATTCTATAAAGAATAAGATCAATTATCAGTGAGCCAGTTTTCCTTTGGCTTCGATCTCAATAGTATGCTATAATTTATTTGAATTTGGAAAATAAAACCATAACAAATTTATTTATGTAATTTTGAATGACATATGTATAACGAAAATAGTAATTTACTATAACTATGGAGGTACTATGTGCTCAGAAGAAGAAATGTTTGATTTGATATTAAATACTGCAAGGGAAGATAAGAGGATTAGAGATGTTATTTTAAATGGCTCAAGAACAAACCCAAATGCAATAAAAGATATTTTTCAGGCTTAAAAACATATCCCTTTGGATGTGTAATAGATATTTGGAAATATGTTTTCATTATGTGTGACTTATTTAATGATACAGCAAAATGTGTATCTTCCAAAATGAATATTGAATACAGCAATATAGAAGCGGATAACAGTTTAAAGTTTTTAAAAGATGTGAGTTTGCTTTCAAGAGATGCAAAAGAGGTATATTAATTTATAACTATGACTTACAGTTGCCATAGTTATTTCGCTATATTTAAGAAAATAAGAAAGAGGATGTGAATTATATGAAGGATGTTTATGAAATATGCCCTGTTTTAGAAGATGACCAATATAGCTTAAGACTGGTAGAAGAAGGAGATGCAGATGATTTATTAAAAGTATACAGTGATAGAAATGCTGTTCAGTTCTTTAACAGCGATAATTGCAATGGAGATGATTTTTATTATGAAAGCCTTCAAAGAATGCAGGATGCAATTAAATTTTGGATCTTTGCATATGAAAGTAAAGGATTTGTAAGATGGTGCATTTGTGATAAAAAGAGAAATCAAGTAATTGGAACAATTGAATTATTCAATAGAAAATTAGATGATGATTTTAATGATTGTGGTCTTCTTAGATTGGATTTAAGAAGTGATTATGAGATACAAGAGTGTATTTTTAAGATATTAACCATTGTTATTCCAGCAGCCTTTCGTTTGTTTAATTGCAGTATGATTGCAACAAAAGCAATACCTGATGCAATAGAACGAATCAGTGTATTAAATAAACTGGGATTTGTTGAATCACAAAAGCAATTAATTGGACATGATGGAACAGCTTATAAGCATTATTGGGTGAAGCAAATGGAATAATGAGTATTAAAAGATATAGAAGAAGCTGTGGATAAATTTGCAAAGTTTTTAGGTAAAGTATGTTCACGAAGAAATAAGAAAATAATTTATAAACAAAGATATTACAAAAATTAAATTTTAATTGAAAGGTAAATTGTAATTTGTGGAGGAGATGAATATAATGCCAGTAAGTATAACAAAAAATAATATAGATAAAAGGACTATTTTAAAAATGGTTCAGAAAGCTTTTCTAACAGAAAAAGTTAAAGAGATTGTTGAACTAACAGAAGGATTCTTTAATGTTGCATTTAGAATTGGTTTAGAGGATAAAAATGTAATTCTTAAAATCGCACCTCCAGTAGATACAGAAATTATGACATATGAAAAGAATATTATGTACAGTGAAGTGGATGTAATGAAAATGATAGCGGAAAAAGCACCTGTTCCAGTGCCAAAAATTTTATTTTATGATAATAGTCATGATATTTGTGAAAGTGATTATTTCTTTATGAATATGTTACAAGGTAGCAGTCTTTCAAGTATTATGGACAATATGTCACAAGAAGAAAAAGATAAAATATATTTTGAAATGGGGAAATATACCCAAATAATAAATAGTATTCAAAATAATAAATTTGGTTATTACGGTCAAAAAGAAAAGCAAAATGAAAATTGGTATATAACATTTAAAGAAATGATAATGGATACATATTCTGATGCAAAGTATAAAGATATTATAATTCCCATTTCTCAAGAAGAAATATTAATATTATTAGAAAAGGATAAAAACATTTTTGAAAATGTTCATACACCTAAATTAGTTCATTGGGATATATGGGCAGGAAATGTATTTGTGAAAAACAACAGAATAGAAGGAATTATAGACTTTGAAAGATGTTTATGGGCAGATGAACTTATGGAAGTAGGGTTTAGAACATATGGTTATAAAAAGGCATTTTACAAAGGATATGGGATTGATAAATTAAGTGATGAAGAAAAACGAAGGGCAAAGTGGTATGATATATATTTGTTTTTAATTTCTTGCGTAGAATGTAGGTATCGAATGTATGATAATACAGATACTTATGTTTGGGGATGTGATATGCTTAATAAGAGTATAGTAGAACTTTTGAAATCAAATAAGTAAAATTAGCACTTCAACATATCTAGTATGACAATTCTAATTTGTTATTAGAATAGGAGATTGATATATGATCGAATATAAAAATGGAAACGAATATTGGAATGGTCATGAATGTGATGGAAATTTTATATTTCGTACTTTAGCAGATATGTTTCCAGGAGATTATGAAAAATACATGAAAGAATCATTGGAGTTTAAAAAGAATCATAATTAATTGACTTTGACGCGATGTCGTCCTTTATAATCAATTTCAGAAAGGAGATGAGGGGATGGAGCTTACAACAATAAGTCAGGTTTCAAAAGAATATAATGTTAGCACAAGAACTTTGAGGTATTATGAAAAGATTGGTTTACTAAATAGCTGCAAGAAAGAGGATTATGCTTATCGTACTTATGATGATGAAGCAATTAGACGTCTGCAGCAGATAATTATTCTTAGAAAACTTATAATACCATTAAAACAGATTGCTTTTATTTTTGAGAATAATGATTTATCACAAATGCTTAAGATATTTCAGAAAAATATAAAAGAACTTGAAGAAGAAATATCGGCTATGAGTACTGTTCGTAACGTATTAAAAGAATTTGTGGACAAGTTAAGTGAACATATTAGACTTAAAAGCAATTTTGATCTACTTAATGATAAAGAAATTTTGACACTTGTTGAATCCTTGAGCCTTTCAAAAATTAATTTAAAGGAGAAGAAGTCTATGGAAGAAATAAACAATGCAAACAACACAATTGATAAAATGAAAGATGTGAGGATAATATATATTCCTCCAATGACCATTGCTTCAAGTCATTTTATAGGACCAAATCCTGAAGATGCTGCACAAAAACAAATTGATGAATTTATAAGAGCAGTCAGATTAAATGAAATAAAGCCTGATTTTAGAGTGCTTGGTTTTAATAATCCATCACCTAATGAAGATCAAGAGTATTATGGGTATGAATTTTGGGTTACAATTCCGGAAAACATGAATGTACCAGAACCACTTACAAAAAAGAACTTTGATGGTGGATTATATGCTGCGCACTGCATTAAGATGGGGGATTTTCATGAGTGGCAGCAGTTCTTTGAATGGGCAAAAAATAATCCAGAATATGATATTGATTACCGGGAGCCTTACGGGATGGGTGGATGTCTTGAGGAACATTTGAATGCTTTCACTTACTATACTTCTAAAGAAAAGCAGTTTATACAACTAGATTTGCTTATACCAATAAAGAAAAAATCATAATTATAGACACAATTGGGGGTATGCCCTAAATATTAAGTTTTTAATTCCAAAGTTCTAAGCTTCATAAATTCTAAAGTTCTAAAATTCTTAAGAATTTATGAAGTTAAGAACTTTAGAATTTAAGAATTTATATTCTTTGAATAATATAAAATAAATATATGAACTTATCTCAATTTTAATTTTGAAGATGTAAAAAAATTATATTAATTTTATGTGATAATAACAAATTGAAAGTGAGGAGAAAAAATGAAAACAATAATTATGTATTATACATTAGGTGGAACATCAAAAAAAGAAGCAGAACGTATAGCAAGTGAAAATGAGAATGTAGTTATTTGTGAGGTACAGCAAAAGAAAAAATATAATATTTTTACAGCATTTATTTTAGGATGCCCAAAGGCAATGAAGAGACAAGTGGTAGAAATAAAAGATGTACAATATGATTTATCAGATTTTGATCGAATCATATTTGTGGCTCCAATATGGGCTGGATTTCCAGTTCCTGCATTTAATGCAATGGTTAATTTATTGCCAACAGGAAAAGAGGTTGAAATTTTTATGTGTTCAGGAGGTGGAGAAGCTCCAAAGAGTGAAGAAGGCACTAAAAAAATGATTCAAGATAAAAACTGCAAATTGATAGCTTATCATAATATTAAAGCTTCTAAATAGTATAAGAGAAAGTAGCAATCAAGCTATCAAAAAACACATTTGAGGAATAATTGAGAAAGTATGGAGTAAGAAGGAAATAATAGAACTATTTTCAAATTATATAATAGAATTTGAAAACAGTTCTATTGTATTATTTAACCCATGTAACTACTTCATTAAATCCAATGCTATGTCTACATTAAAATATTATTAGCTATATTGACATAAAATATAATCTATATAGAATAGTATTATGAAGCAGGGGAAGAAGAGAGGATTATATAAAAGTAAGGCAATGGACACTTTTTGCTAGAAATGAAAATGCTATAGAAGAGTTTAAAGAATATATAAAAAAAGAATTATCAAAGTACATATTTAAGAAATTATAAGTTATTTTGGAGGATAGACATGGATAAGTTTTTAATTAAAAATACAACAAGAGAAGAAAGAGAAAAGATTGTAAGGGATTCATTAGGATATAGTGATATTTGTTGTGAAGATACTTCAGACGGATATGATATGTATCAGCCATATATTGATGGAGAAAAAGAAATTTCAGAAATAACTGCATCATATAAAGCAAATTATGTATCTGAATCTTTAAACGATTTTGGAAATGGAAGATGTCGTGTAAAGTAATTTAATATATCTAAAAAATTCTCCATTTTGGGGAATTTTTTTAGATATATCATAAGTATGAAGAAGAGTTAGAAATTATAAAGAAATAAAAATATAGTCGTAAATGTAGGTTTTAAATAAAGTTTGAACAAAATAGTGCCTATAAATGGCTAAAAGCCATAAGATTTCCTACACTGATAATTATCATCTATCAATTGGTTAAAGCAACATAATAATTAAAATATAAACCTATAATTACAAAAAAGATAATAAAATATACAATAAATTAAAGTAATGGTATAATATAGATGTGATTTATAATTTAGGAGGAAACATTATTGTCTAGTATTGTATTTATTCTTATAATAGCTATACTAATTTACCTATATGGTATATTGGCATATTTCTCTCTTTTACTAAAAAAAGATACTTTACTAACTAAAAGTTTTAATAAAAAAAATATTGAAAATCACAATCATACAACCTTGCTAGCTATTTATGGATTATTTTATTCAACATTTTCCTTTGTCACAGTGGGCTATGCAATTATTCTGATGATTAATAATCACTCTTTTAATCAATTATTAAAGAATATGGTAATCTTAATGACTGTTTTTTCAAGTATATATGGTTTTTTAATTGCTATAATAAAAAAGAGGAAAATATAAATTTTCCTCTCAGACTGTTGACAACTAACTTCAAAATGAAGTTAGTTGTTTATTTTTATGTTAAAATATGATAGTAAAAGTAAGGTGGTGTTTCATT
>ENA-OXEC01000072-OXEC01000072.1-human-gut-metagenome-genome-assembly--contig:-NODE-72-length-71053-cov-10.9985_pt1 | contig 71053 bp, 64 predicted proteins | sample MGYA00249351_ERZ652235 | MGnify/ENA primary metagenome ERZ652235 (study PRJEB26925, sample SAMN05826906) | human gut metagenome | biome: ENVO:2100002; feature: ENVO:00000062; material: ENVO:00002003...
CTATCCTCTTCGTCGGCAGCGTCAGATGTGTATAAGAGACAGCCAGGAAGGGGAGCAGCGGGGCGGCAAAGCCCTCAAAGGCGGCCAGGGAGAACTCGGTGGCTCCGTCTTTGGGCCGGGGATAGAGGAGCATCAGCTCCAGGGCCTGGGTGGCCAGGCGGTCGGCCTCCTCCGCCGGGCAGGCCGCAAGCCGGGTTTTCAGTGCCTCCACATGGACGGGCAGCTCTTCAGCGAAGGCGTCCACCAGACTGCCAAGCTTGGGATTGCCGTCCGAGCGGAGGAAGAAGCCGATGGCCTCCCCCAAGCTGGCCCTGCGGGCCTCCGGAAGCGCGTCCAGGAACCGGCTGTAGGCGTTCTGAAGGGCTTCCAGGGCCTGAACCGGAGTCTGGGGAGCGGCAGATTCCATAAACGATTCCTCCTTTGGGCAACATTATACGGCCCGGCCGGCCAAAAAACAAGTGCCCCGCCAGCCGGCGGGGCACTTGTTATGGACGGACAGGTTAGGCCTGGGCCTCCACATAGGCGTGGAAGGCGGCCTCGCCGGCGTCGGCGTTCTCGGCGATGAGGTAGAACACATAGCCGTCCTCCACCAGAATGCGGGCGTCCTCCACCTTGGGCAGGTTCTGGGCCAGGTACCAGGAGAAGGTGTCGTGCTGGGACTGGCGGTGGGCCTCCAGGGCCTCCTTCACGGCGGTCTCATCGGCGCCGTCGGCCAGCTTGGCCAGCACCATGATGTCAGGGGTGGTGTTCATGGAGGTGAAGCAGATGGCCTGCTCAAAGGTGTCCTCGGGCAGCTGGAAGAGGGTCGCCACCTCTGCGTTGTCGCTCCGCATGCCGAAGGCCATGCCGCTGTCCTCGCGGATCTGATAGGCGGCCTTCACCATGGGGTCGTTGTTGGGGGTGGTGATGTCGATGCGGTTGACATCCAGTTCGGGGTTCCGGTCTACCGTGTAGCCCTCCAGCATGGACAGAACGCCCGCCTCTACAAAGGTGATGCCGTCCGCCACCTGGGCGGTGGATTTCACCTGTTGGTCGTCCAGCCAAACACTGTTGTCGGCGAACTTGACGGTGATGCGGTTGTCCCCGAAGGTGAACCAGCTCTCGTTGTTCTCCTCATCCCAGTAGGCGGAGCCGTGGTCGGCCTCGGCCAGCAGGCGCAGGGGGAGCAGCTCCTCCCCGGAGACGCCGGGGATGCCGGTGAGATCCAGGGTTTCTCCATTGAGCACGATGGTCTGGCCGTAGCCGGTGTCGGCGGGGGCGATCACCAGCTCCGGCTCCTCCGCGGCCAGGGCGGGCAGGGCCATGGCCCCGGTGAGGGTGAGGGTAAGGGCAAGCGTACCGAGTTTCTTCATTTGGATTCTCCTTTGCAGTTTGGGTTTGCACGCTCCTTAGACGAGAAGGCGGAGAAAAAGTTCCCGCCGGAGGAAAAATTATTTGGATACCGGCGCGAAGGTCCCACCCACCAGGGCGCAGAGGGCCGCCGGAGCCAGCTCCACCTGGGCTCCGATTTTCCCGGCGCTGACCACGATGGCGTCCAGTCCTTCCACGCTCCCGTCCAGCACGGTGGGAAAAGGCTTTTTCATCCCCACCGGGGAGCAGCCCCCGTGGACGTAGCCGGTGAGAGGGAGCAGCCTGGCCTGAGGGATCATCTCGATGGACTTCTCTCCCACAGCCCGGGCCGCCGCCTTCAGATCCAGCGAGCGGAGTACGGGGATGACAAAGACGTAGTGCTGGCGGCTGGCCCCCTGGGTCACCAGGGTCTTGCACACCGAGGCGGGGTCCCGGTCAAGGAGGGCGGCCACGCTGGCCCCGTCCACCGCGCCGTTGGGGTGGGCGTAGTGGTGTGGAGTGTAAGGCACCCTTTTTTGGTCTAAAATACGCATCACATTGGTCTTTTCTTCGGCCATGGTTGTCCGCTCCTGTCGGTTATGGTATGATCCTATATCATACTACAAACGAGGAGACGATGCAAATGCTGGATACAAAGGGATGCCGGGGGCAGCTCATGAACATTGCCCAGCGGCTTTTGTCCATTGACAGCCCCAGCGGCTTTACGGATCAGGTGGTGCGGGAGGCGGAGCAGATCGCCCGGGACCACGGCTACGCCGTCCGCCGCACCAACAAGGGAAACCTGGTGGTGTCGGTGCCCGGCCGGGAAAAGGGGAAGCGCGTCGGCCTGTGCGCCCACATCGACACCCTGGGCCTCATGGTGCGCTCCATCACCGCCGACGGCATGCTGATGACCACCAGAATCGGCGGGCCCATCCTGCCCACCCTGGACGGGGAGTACTGCCGCATCCACACCAGGGACGGCCGGATATACACCGGAACCATCCTGTCTCTGTCCCCGGCGGCCCACGTCTTTGACGACGTGCTCACCCGCCCGCGGGACGAGAAGAACCTGGCCGTGCGCATCGACGAGGTGGTGGAGGACCGGGCCGGCGTGGAGGCCCTGGGCATCGCCCCCGGTGACTTCGTGTGTATCGACCCCAAGACCGTGGTCACCGACAGCGGCTTCCTCAAGTCCCGGTTTATCGACGACAAAGGGAGCGCAGCCTGTCTGCTCACTCTGCTGAGGCTGATGCACATCGCCGGGCAGCGGCCCCGGTACGATACCGAGGTGTGCTTCACCGTCCATGAGGAGGTGGGCCACGGAGGGGCCACCCTGCCCCAGGTGGACGAGCTGCTGGCGGTGGACATGGGTTGCGTGGGGGACGATCTGAGCTGCACCGAGCGCCAGGTGTCCATCTGCGCCAAGGACAACGGCGGCCCCTACGACTATGGCATGGTCACCCGCCTGGTGGAGCTGGCCCGGGCCAACGCCATCCCCTACGCGGTGGACATCTACCCCCACTACTCCTCTGACATCACCGTGGCCTGGCACGCGGGCATGGACGCCCGGGGCGCCCTCATCGGCCCCGGCGTCCACGCCTCCCACGGCATGGAGCGGACGCACTTTGAGGGGATGAAGGCGACGATCGACCTGGTGGCGCTCTATCTGGAGCTGGGCTGAGGCGCGTCCGCTCCATGCGCGCCGGGTGGCGCGGAGTCCGGCGGAATTCACTTCCGCCGGGCGATAGAACAAAGGGAAACCGGGGCCCCCGCGGGCCGCAGGCCCGTGGGGCGGCGGACGCACTTTGAGGGGATGAAGGCGACGATCGACCTGGTGGCGCTCTATCTGGAGCTGGACTGAGGCGCATCCGCTCCATGCGCGCCGGGTGGCGGCAAAAAATCGCCGCTGAACGGCGTCTTGCCTTGTCACAAGGCTGAGAGTTTGATATAATAAAGGGTAATTTTGAGGGAAGGGGGCATACGGCCGTGAAATACAAGCAGTGGAACCGGGCGGCCAGTGCCCCTCAGGCGCGGGCCGCCATGGAGGCGGCGGGGGTGCCGCCCCTGGCGGCGCTGACCCTCTGCGCCCGCGGGCTGGACACCCCGGAGAAGGCCAGCGCCTTTCTGGACGCCGGCCGGGGCCAGCTCCTGGACCCGTTTCTCATGAAGGACATGGACCGGGCCGCGGCGCGGGTGCGCCGGGCGCTGGCGGCGGGGGAACACATCGCGGTCTACGGCGACTACGACGTGGACGGCATCACCTCCACCTGCCTGCTCACCGACTTCCTCCGCCGGGAGGGGGGGACGGTGATCCCCTATATCCCCGACCGGATGGAGGAGGGCTACGGCCTCAACCGGGAGGCGGTGGCCGCCCTCCGGGGCCAGGGGGTGGGCCTCATCGTCACGGTGGACTGCGGCATCACCGCCGTGGAGGAGGCGGCCTGCGCCGCCTCACTGGGGGTGGAGCTGGTGATCACCGACCACCACGAGTGCAAGGCCGCCCTGCCCGCCGCCGCGGCGGTAGTGGACCCCCGCCGGGCCGACTGCCCCTATCCCTTCAAGTGCCTGGCCGGGGTGGGGGTGGCCCTCAAGCTCGTCCTGGCCCTGGGCGGCCCGGCCCGGCAGGACGAGCTTCTGGCGCGCTACGCCGATCTGGCGGCCATTGGCACGGTGGCCGATGTCATGAGCCTGACGGGAGAGAACCGCACCATTGTGCGCCTGGGGCTGGAGGCGCTGCGCCGCACCGGGCGGCCGGGGCTGCGGGCCCTGCTCCACGAGGCGGGGCTGGATGAGCGGCCCCTTACCGCCACGGCCATCGGCTACACCCTGGCCCCCCGCATCAATGCCTCCGGGCGGATGGGGTGCGCCTCCCTGGCTGGGGAACTGCTTCTCACGGACGACCCGGCCCGGGGGGAGGAGCTCTCCCGGGCCCTGTGCGACCTCAACCGGGAGCGGCAGGCCATTGAGGCGGAGATCTATACCGAGTGCCAGGCCATGGCCGAGGCCCTGCCCCGGCCGCAGAGGCACGCCCTGGTGCTGGCCGGGGAGCAATGGCACCAGGGGGTGGTGGGCATCGTGGCCTCCCGTCTGGCGGAGAAGTACTCCTGCCCGGCGTTTATGATCTGCCTGCAGGACGGCAAGGGCAAGGGCTCCTGCCGCTCCTTCGCGGGCTTCAACCTGTTCGCCGCCCTGGAGCGCTGCGCCCCCCTGCTGGAGGGCTTCGGCGGCCATGCCCTGGCGGCGGGCTTCACCATCCGGGAGGAGAATATCCCGGCCTTTGCCGCCGCCATGAACGACTATGTCTGCGCCTGTACCGGCGGGGAGGAGATGGTTTCCGCCCTGGACATCGACGGGGAGCTGGACGATGTGGGCCTGCTCACCCTGGAGGGAGTGGAGGGCCTGGAGCTGCTGGAGCCCTACGGCGCGGGCAACCCAAAGCCGGTGTTCTCCCTGTCTGGCTGCCTGGTTTCCGCCGTGAACGAGGTGGGCGGCGGGCGGCACCTGAAGCTGAAGCTGACCGCGTCTGGCCGGTCGTTCGACGCCATTTTCTTCTCGGCCACCGCCGAGGAGGCAGGGGTGGGGCCGGGCGACCGGGTGGACGTGGCCTTCACGCCCCAGATCAACGAGTACCGGGGGTGGCGGAGCGTCCAGCTCCAGCTCTGCGATCTGCGCCCCGCCCTCACCCGGGCCCAGGCCGAGCGGGCCCTGTACGAGAAGTTCCGCCGGGGGGAGCCCCTCACCCGGCAGGAGGCGGAGGCCCTGCTGCCCAGCCGGGAGGAGTTCGTCACCCTGTGGCGCTACCTAAAGGGCCACGCGGGGCAGGCCCCGCTGGAGGCCACGGCCCACCGCCTGGCCCGCAGCATCGCCCGCTCCGCCGGCCGGCGGGAGACGGTGATGCGCACCCTGGTGTGCCTGGAGGTCTTTGACGAGCGGGGGCTCATCCGCCTGGAGCACACCACCGACCACCTGCACATCGCCCTGCGCAGCGTGGACGGCAAGGTGAATCTGGACGATTCCTGTATCATGCGGAAATTGCGGCATATATTATCCAACGGGTGAGCCGGCCGGGCCGCCCGCTGGCATTCTGATTGCTTTACGTGAGGTGGCTGGTATGGACCCCATCCTGGAGCGCTATCAGGCGCTGGAGGATAAAATCAAGGAATACAACCCGGCGCTGGATGCCCAGCGCCTGTTCCGCGCGTTCACCTACGCCGACAACGCCCACGCCGGACAGCTGCGCAAGGACGGCTCCCCCTATATCACCCACCCCCTGGCAGTGGCGGAGATCGTGGCGGAGCTGGAGCTGGATACCGACTCCATCATCGCCGCCCTGCTCCACGACTGCATCGAGGACACCGGGGCCACCCACGAGGAGATCGCCAAGCTCTTCGGCCCCACGGTGGCCGATCTGGTGGAGGGGGTCACCAAGCTGACCCGGGTGCAGTACACCTCCAAGGAAGAGGAGCAGATGGAGAACCTGCGCAAGATGCTCATGGCCATGGCCAAGGACATCCGGGTGATCCTCATCAAAATCTGCGACCGGCTGCACAACATGCGCACCATGGAGTACCAGAGCGCCCGCAAGCAGAAGGAGAAGGCCCTGGAGACCATGGAGATCTACGCGCCCATCGCCCACCGCCTGGGCATGCAGCGCATCAAGTGGGAGCTGGAGGACACCTCCCTGCAATACCTGGATCCCATCGGCTACAGGGAGATTGCCGACGAGCTGGCCGCCCGCTCCTCCGCTCACGAGGAGTTCCTGGCGGGCATCCAGAAGCGCATCCAGGACCGGCTGGACGAGGAGGGCATCCGCTGCACCATCTACGGCCGGGTGAAGCATATCTACTCCATCTACCGCAAGATGTATACCCAGAACAAGACCATGGACGAGATCTTCGACCTCTATGCCTTCCGGGTCATCGTCGACGACATGCCCGAGTGCTACAATGTCCTGGGCGTCATCCACGACCTGTTCAACCCCGTGCTGGGCCGGTTCAAGGACTATATCTCCACCCCCAAGCCCAACGGCTACCAGTCCCTCCACACCACCGTCATCGGCCGGGAGGGCATCCCCTTCGAGGTGCAGATCCGCACCTGGGAGATGCACCACACCGCCGAGTACGGCATCGCCGCCCACTGGAAGTACAAGCAGGGCATGGCCAACGCCAAGCTGGGCACCGAGGAGGCCTTCGAGTGGGTGCGCAAGCTGCTGGAGAGCCAGCAGGACGTGGACGCCGAGGAGTTCGTGCGCACCATGCGGGTGGATCTCTTCGCCGACGAGGTGTTCGTCTTCACCCCCCGGGGGGACGTGATCAACCTGCCCGCCGGGGCCACCCCCATCGACTTCGCCTACAACATCCACTCCGCCGTGGGCAACCACATGACCGGGGCCAAGGTCAACGGCCGCATGGTCACCTTCGACACCCCGCTGAAAAACGGCGACATCGTGGAGGTCATCACCTCCAAGTCGGCCCACGGCCCCAGCCGGGACTGGATGAAGATCTGCAAGTCCAACGAGGCCCGCAACAAGATCCGCCAGTGGTTCAAGAAGGAGCGGCGGGAGGAGAACATCGCCACCGGCCGCGCCTCCTTCGAGTCGGAGCTCAAGCACGTGGGCCTCTCCCTGGCCGCCATCACCGCCGAGGACGTGCTCCCCTTCATCCTCAGGAAGGTGCGCTTCGGCACCCTGGACGAGCTGTACGCCGCCATCGGCTACGGCGGCATGTCCGCCCAGAAGGCGGTGGTGCGGGTCAAGGACGAGATGGCCCGCCTGGACCGGCTCCACGCCGAGCAGTCGGCCGCCGCCCAAGAGCCCATTCACCCCTCCACCTCCAACCCGCCCACCGTCCCCATCCGTGGGGGCAAGACCAGCCAGTCGGGCATCATCGTGGAGGGCATTGACAACTGCCTGGTCAAGTTCGCCAAGTGCTGCACCCCCGTGCCCGGCGATCCGGTGGTGGGCTTTATCACCCGGGGCTTCGGCGTGTCGGTCCACCGGGCCGACTGCCCCAACGCCTCCGACGCCAAGCGGGCGGAGGAGCCGGGCCGCTGGATCAGGGTGGACTGGGCCACCGGGGAGCTGGCCTCCTACCAGACCGCCCTGGACATCTCCGCCAAGGACCGGGACGGCCTGACCCTGGACGTGGCCATGGCCCTCTCCGCCGCCAAGGTCAAGACCACCAGCCTGTCCGCCCGCTCCATGCCGGACGGCTACGCCACCGTCAGCATCGTCCTGGAGGTCAAAAATCAGGAGGAGCTGACCAACGTCATCAACAAGCTGGGGCAGATCCAGGGCGTGTACCAGGTGAAACGGGCCAGCGGCTGAGGACGCTTCTAGGGGGAACGTTGTCCCCCCTAGATACGCGGTCACCGCGCCGCCCAAAGGGCGGTACAATGACCGCGATACCCCCCTCACCCGCGCCCGCGCGGGTGGTTGCCCGCCGGTGGCGGAGCAAGCATCGGTGTGCTGCGCAGGCGCATGTCCTGCTCCGCACAGATTTTGAATTGATTTCCGCCCTGGCGGGCGGAAACTCTGCGAGGCCGTAGGGGCGGATATCATCCGCCCGCCCGGTTTAAGGAGAATGGAATATGACTAAGATAGAGAACATGCGGGAGGACAGCGGCCTGGGCCGGCTGCTCTCCGAGTGCTTCGCCGGGGGCGAGCGGCTCCGGCGGGAGCTGCGCCTGAGCGCGGAGCAGGCCGAGGAGCTGGCCGCCGCCTATCCCGCCGACGTGCGGCCCATGGGCGGGAGCTGGTATGAGATTACGTTCCAGGGGGCGTTTACCTATGGCAATTGAGTTTGTGCCCGTTCTGCTGGGCTCCGACATCAATGCGTACAGCATGGCCCGGGCCTTTCACGAGGCCTACGGCGTAAAGACCATCGTCTACGGCATGTTTCCCGCCAGCGTGTGCGCGGGGAGCAGGATCATCGACTACCGGGTGCGGGAGCACAACGACCGGGTGGACAAGGTGCTGGAGAACGTCACCGAGGTGGCCCGTGAGTTTCCCGACAGGAAGATTCTGGTGCTGGGCTGCGGGGACAACTACCTCAACGCCATCTCCGCCAACCTGCCCAACTACCCGGAAAACGTCATCGCCCCCTATGTGAGCCTGGACATGCTGGAGACGCTGATCCACAAGGAGAAGTTCTACGAGCTGTGCGACCGGTACGGCATCGACCACCCGGCCACGGTGGTGTACCACAAGGGCATGGGCCACGCGTTCGAGCTGCCCTTTGACGGCCCCTTCGTGGTCAAGCCCGCCGAGTCGGACACCTACTGGAAGCACCCCTTCCCCACCCAGAAGAAGGCCTACATCCTCCAGACCAGGGAGGAGGTGGACACGGTCATCGACCAGATCTACGGAGCGGGGTATGAGGACGCGCTGATCCTCCAGGACTTCATCCCCGGGGACGACAGCTTTATGCGGGTGGTGACCAACTACTCCGGCGCCGACGGGAAGGTGCGCCTCATGTGCGTGGGCCACGTCCTGCTGGAGGAGCACACCGGCCACGCCATCGGCAACCACGCGGTGATCATCACCGAACCCGAGCCGGAGCTGTGCGAAAAGCTGCGGGGCTTCCTGGAGGCCATCGGCTTTGTGGGCTTTTCCAACTTCGACATCAAGTACGACCAGCGGGACGGCAAGTTCAAGGCCTTTGAGATCAACTGCCGCCAGGGCCGCAGCAACTACTACGTCACCGGCGCGGGGTACAACCTGGCCAAGTACCTGGTGGAGGACGTCATCGAGCACAAGCCCTGCGCCCTGACCATGACCCAAAACCGCCATCTGTGGTGGGTCATCCCCCCCAAGGTGGCCTACGACTACGTCAATCCCCGGTACCACCAGGAGATGCGCGCCCTGGAGCGGGCCAATGCCGCGGTCAACCCCCTGTTCTACCGGCCGGACAACGGCCTGATGCACAAGCTGCGCATCCTCCGGGGCCAGCACCGCTACGTGGGCTGGTATGCCTCGTGCATGGAGAAAGTAAAATGACAGAACAGCGCCTCGGCATTTTAGGCGGCATGGGCCGCCCCACCCGGCTTGCGCCGTGCGGGGACCCCGGTGATCTCATCTGCTCGGGGCAAATGAATTGCCCCGGCATCAAGGTTTTGGCCTTCGGCCAAAACGCTTGGGGCGCCGCACTCGCGGCGTCGGGTCCCATGCCGCAGCATGACAGGAGGGACGGGTATGTCTGAACAGCGCCTTGGTATTCTGGGCGGCATGGGGCCCCAGGCCACCCAGGACTTCTACCAGCGGATTCTGGACCGTACCGACGCCTCCTGCGACCAGGAGCACCTGCCCACCCTGATCTGGAGCGATACCTCCATGCCCGACCGCACCGCCGCCATCCTGGGCGGGGACGTGGAGGGCTGCTACCGCCGCCTGCTGGACGGGGCCAGGCTGCTGGAGCGGGGCGGCTGCACCGCCCTGGCCATCCCCTGCAACACCTCCCACTACTTTGCCGACCGGCTTCAGGGGGATATCGCCATCCCCCTCATCCACATGCCCCGGGAGACCGTGGCCGCGCTGGCGGCGGACGGGAAAAAGCGGGCGGGTATCCTGGCCACCGACGGCACGGTTCAGACCGGCATCTACCAGAGGGAGTGCGCCGCCCGGGGCATGGAAGGCGTGACGCCCCCCGCCGACGTGCAGAAGCTGGTCATGAGCATTATTTACGACGAGATCAAGCGGGGTGAAAAGGGCTCCCGGGAGAAGTTTGCGGCCATCGACCGCTGGCTGCGCGGCTCCGGCTGCGACGCGGCCATCCTGGGCTGTACCGAGCTGTCCGTCTACCGCACCTACCACGGCCTGCCTGACTACTACCTGGACGCCATGGAAATCCTGGCGGAAAGGTGCATCACCGCCTGCGGCTATAAGCTGCGCATGGTATAGGGGAGAGCAGCGGGTGGGTGTGGGCACCCGCCCCTATGTTTACGCCCCGCAAGAGCGACACAGTAGGGGCGGAGACGAGCCCCGCCCCTGTGCCTTTGCACCACAGGCCCCCGTAGGGGCCGATGCCCACATCGGCCCGCGCGTTCGGCCTTCCAAAAAATGATTGACTGGTGGTGAATCCGTATGTCCAACCGAACCCGTCTGCCCCTGGGGGACTATTATCAGCTCCTGCTCCGCCATGGACTGCTGGCGGACGCGGCCCCTCTGGCCGCCGGCCTGACCCACCCGGTGTCCCTGGTGTCCTGTGACTCCAAGCTGGTCATCCCCAACACCCTCTTTGTCTGCAAGGGGGTCAAATTTAAGGAGGAGTACCTCCGCTCCGCTATGGAACAGGGGGCCTTCGCCTATGTCAGCGAGCGGGAGTATCCCGCCGTCCCCCTGCCCTGCATCCGGGTCACCGATATCCGGCAGGCCATGGGCCTCTTGGCCGACCGGGCCTACGGCCATCCCTCCGGGGCGCTGCGGATCACCGGCATCACCGGCACCAAGGGCAAGACCACCACGGCCTATTATATCAAGTCCATCGTGGATGCCTGGCTGGCCGGACAGGGCCACCGGGAGAGCGCCCTGCTGTCCACCATCGTCACCGACGACGGGGTGGAGCGCAGGCCCGCCAAGCTGACCACGCCGGAGCCGCTGGATCTCCAGCGCCACCTCTGGAACGCGGTGTCGGCGGGGGCGGACTATCTGACCATGGAGGTGTCCAGCCAGGCCCTCAAGTACGGCCGGGTGATTGGGGTGGAGCTGGCCTGCGCGGTGTTTCTCAATATCGGGGAGGACCACATCTCCCCGGTGGAGCACCCGGATCTGGAGGACTACCTCAACTCCAAGCTGCTGATCTTCCAGCAGGCCCGGAGCGCCTGTGTCTGCCTGGACTGCGACCATGTGGAGCGGGTGCGCGCCGCGGCGGCCGCCTGCCCCCGGGTGGTGACCTTCTCCCAGAAGTTCCCCTCCGCCGACGTGTACGGCTCCCAGGTGCGCAAGGAGGGGGAGAAGATCGCCTTCCATGTGCGCACCCCCCGCTATGAGCGGGAGCTGGCCATTTCCACACCGGGCCTGTTCAATGTGGAAAACGCCCTGGCCGCCGTGGCGGTGGCGGAGGCCTACGGTATCCCTGCCGACGTGGTGGCCGGCGGACTGGTGCGGGCCTTCGTGCCCGGCCGCATGGAGCACTACGTCAGCGCCGACGGGCAGATTTCGGTGATTGTGGACTACTCCCACAACGGCATGAGCCTACAGAACGCCCTGCGCTCCGTCCGGGCGGAGTACCCCGGCCGGGAGCTGACCGTCCTCTTCGGCTGCACCGGCGGCAAGGGCATCGACCGCCGGGAGGGCATGGGCAACGCCGCCGGAGAGTGGGCCGACCGGATTATCCTCACCGAGGACGACCCCGGCCCCGAGGAGGTGGAGGCCATCTGCGCCGATATCGGCGTGTTTCTCGCCGCCCACGGCAAGGATTACACTGTGATCCCCAACCGGGAGGCGGCGGTGGAGACCGCCATCCTGGGCGCCCGCCGCCCGGCGGTGGTGCTGCTGGCGGGCAAGGGGTGTGAGGAGGCCCAGAAGCGGAAGAACGGCCCGGAGCCCTGCATCCCGGACGGGACGCTGGCCCGGCGGGCGCTGGACAAGTACAATGCTGGATAAGTGGTTCGCAGCCGCCGGGGCCGCCGCCTGGGGCGGCGTGGCCTTCCGGCGGCTGCTTCCGTTTTTGTCCACCGGTGCCCGGGAGAAGGTGGAAACCCTCTGCCCCGCTCCAGAGACTGTCCTGGTGGCGGCCTTCCCCTACTACGCCGGGGAGCGGCCGGGCAACCTGTCCCTCTACGCCCGGGGGGAGGACTACCACCGGGTGCTCACCCGGCGGCTGAATACGGTGTGTGATGCCCTGCGCCGGAAATACCCGGGGGAATCGTTTGTCCCCGCCGCCGACAACTCCCCCCTGCCGGAGCGGGAGGCCGCCTGGCTGGCGGGCATCGGCCTGCGGGGGAAAAACGGCCTGCTGATCCTGCCGCCCTACGGCACCTATGTATTTCTGGGTACCATTCTCACCGGGGCGGCGCTGGACGTGCCGGAGCGCCCCGCCGCGCCTGGCTGCCCCGGCTGCGGGGCCTGCCGGGCGGCCTGTCCCGCCGGGGCCCTGGGAGAAGGGGGGCCGGATGTGTCCCGCTGTCTGTCCGAGCTGACCCAGAAAAAGGGGGCGCTGACGGAGGAGGAGACCGCCCGGCTGAGGGTCCACCCGTTGATTTGGGGCTGTGACTTCTGCCAGCGGGCCTGTCCCTACAATGCCGCCCCGGCCCACTCGTCGCTGCCCGAGTTTTCCACATCTCTGGTAGACGCTCTGGAAAACTCCGATCTCGAGGGGCTCACCAACCGCACGTTCCGGGACAAGTACGGGGGCCGGGCCTTCGCCTGGCGGGGCCCCGGCCCTCTGCGGCGCAATCTCGGGCTGAAAGAGGAATAAAACCGCCTTTCCCGTCCAAACTAGCAGTAAAGTTTGGGAGAAAGGCGGTTTTGTCATGCAAGTACGCGATCTTATGAACCCCAGCGTGGTCTCCATCACCCCCAGCGAGTCGGCCTCCCTGGCGGCCCGGCTCCTGTCCCGGCACAACGTGGGCTCCCTGCCCGTCTGCGGTGAGGACGGCGGCCTGCGGGGCATTGTCACCGACCGGGACATCATCCTGCGCTGCGTGGCGGCGGAGGAGGACCCCCTCAAGACCCAGGTGAAGGACATCATGACCCGCAACTGCGCGGTGGTGTCCCCCGACGACGACGCCAGAGAGGCCACCCGGATCATGGCGGCCAAGCAGGTGCGCCGCCTCCCCGTGCTGGAGGGGGGCAAGGTGGTAGGGATGGTCTCTCTGGGGGATCTGGCCCAGTGCCGCCAGTTTGACATGGAGGCCAGCAAGGCCCTCTGCGAGATCTCCGACCAGGTAAAGCACGGCTACGTGGAGTAGTCGTTTCCCCGGCAGACTGAAAAACCGCCCCCGGAGCATGCTCCGGGGGCGGAAATCATGTTGCGGCAATCAGCCCTTTTTCTTGGAGGCCTCGCGCATGCGGGCCGCGTGGTCCAGCAGGCGCTTGCGCAGGCGCAGGGATTCGGGAGTGACCTCCAGCAGCTCGTCATCGGCCAGAAACTCCAGGCACTGCTCCAGGCTCATCTGGCGGGGCGGGGTGAGCCGCAGGGCGTCGTCGGAGCCGGAGGCGCGCATGTTGGTCAACTGCTTCTTTTTGCAGATGTTAACCGAGATGTCCTCCTGCTTGGGGGTCTCGCCCACCACCATGCCGGCATAGACGGGCACGCCCGCGCCGATGAACAGCACACCACGCTCCTGGGCGTTGTAGAGGCCGTAGGTGACGCTCTCACCGGTCTCGAAGGACACCAGGGAACCGGAGTTGCGGCGCTGGATCTCGCCCTTCATGGGGGCATAGGAGTCAAAGACCGAGGCCATGATGCCCTCGCCCTTGGTGTCGGTAAGGAACTCGTTGCGGTAGCCGAACAGGCCGCGGGAGGGCACCAGGAACTCCAGCTTCATCCGATCACCCACCGGAGTCATCTCCAGAAGGTCGCCCTTGCGGGCGCCGATCTTCTCGATGACCGCGCCCACGCTGTCGCTGGGTACGTCCACCACCAGACGCTCCACCGGCTCGCACATTTTGCCGTCAATCTCCTGGTAGAGCACGCGGGGGGGGGAGACCTGGAACTCGTAGCCCTCCCGGCGCATGGTCTCGATGAGGATGGACAGGCTCATCTCGCCCCGGCCCGCCACGTTGAAGGCGTCGGTGGAGTCGGTCTCGGTGACCCGCAGGGACACGTCCTTCATGGTCTCGCGGAACAGCCGCTCCCGGATCTGGCGGGAGGTGACGAACTTGCCCTCCTTGCCCGCGAAGGGGGAGTCGTTGACGGAGAAGGTCATCTCGATGGTGGGGGCGGAGATCTTCACGAACTCGATGGGCTCCACCGCGTCGGGCGCGCAGATGGTGTCGCCGATGGTGATCTCGCCGATGCCGCTCATGGCGATGATGTTGCCGGCGGTGGCCTCGGTCACCGGCACCCGGCCCAGGCCATCAAACTGATAGAGGGCGGTGGCCTTGGCCTTCTGAGGCGCGGCGTCGGGCTGGTGGAAGTTGCATACCGCGATCTCCTGGTTCTGCTTTACAGTGCCCCGCTCGATGCGGCCGATGGCGATGCGGCCCACAAACTCGTTGTAGTCAATGGAGGAGACCAGCATCTGGAAGGGGGCCTCCGTGTCCGCCTCCGGGGCGGGGATATAGTTGAGGATGGTCTCAAACAGGGGCACCAGGTCGGTGCCGGGCACGTCGGGGGAGTAGGAGGCGGTGCCCTGGCGGCCGGAGCAGAACAGGGTTGGGGACTCAAACTGCTCGTCGGTGGCGTTCAGATCCAGCAGCAGCTCCAGCACCTCGTCCATGACCTCGTGGATGCGCTGGTCGGGGCGGTCCACCTTGTTGACCACCACGATGACCTTGTGGCCCAGCTCCAGTGCCTTGCTCAGCACAAAACGGGTCTGGGGCATGGGACCCTCGGCGGCGTCCACCAGCAGGATGACGCCGTTGACCATCTTGAGGATCCGCTCCACCTCGCCGCCAAAATCGGCGTGGCCCGGCGTGTCCACGATGTTGATCTTCACGTCCTTGTAGTGGACGGCGGTGTTCTTGGCCAGAATGGTGATGCCGCGCTCCCGCTCCAGATCGTTGGAGTCCATGACGCGCTCCACCGTGGCCTGGTTCTCGCGGTAGATGCCGCCCTGCTTGAGCATTTCGTCCACCAGGGTGGTCTTGCCGTGGTCGACGTGGGCGATAATGGCGACGTTTCTCAGCTTCGTATCTTGCAAAGTGGTGCACCTCTCAATTTATTCCGAAATCTGTCCATATCATTGAAAGCTCGACCACATATTATACCGTAGAACAGTAACGCGCGCAACTGATTTTGCAAAAAAAACGCCCAAATCGGGGGACAAAAACACCCCTTGCCGTTGACAGGCGCGGGGAATTGGGGTACAATATCAAAGCATCTGCGCGCCAGTTTTTCCACAATTTCATATGCGCCTGTAGCTCAGCAGGATAGAGCGACCGCCTCCTAAGGTGGCGTTACAACAATCAACTCTGCTCGGTAGTTGGGTGTCAAAAACTTAATATTTATAAATGTCTGCGTAGCTCAGTTGGATAGAGCGACCGCCTCCTAAGCGGTAGGTCGGGTGTTCGAGTCACCTCGCGGACGCCAGCGCACAATGCCCGAAACCTTTGTAAATCAAGGATTTCGGGCTTTTCTTATACCCGGACAGATTTGAACTTTGACCCAGAACCCGATTAGCAAATTGTGAATCTGCTAATCGAATCGATGGTTCGAGAAAAATGAAACCCGAACCATTTGCCCCAATTAGCCAGCTAATTCTTAGCTGGAAAAACGGGTATTTTGCTAAGAAAATGAGGTATCTTGCTAATCGGGACCAAAATCATGCTAATTTCCTTGCTAATCGAAAAGGTGGCCGTTCTCAGTTCAAGCAGTCTAAAGCAATATAAATATAGTACATATTCAGCCGTTTGGAATTTTCTCCAAGCGGCTTTTTTCATGCCCGTACATAGCTGTTCATCACTCGATGAGCAGCTAATTTTTATGGAAGGAGGATTCCATTTGAAAACGGAAATTATCGCCGTCGCCAACCAGAAGGGCGGCGTCGGCAAGACGACCACCTGCGCCAACTTAGGCATCGGGCTGGCGCAGGCCGGAAAGAAGGTGCTGCTGGTGGACGCTGACCCCCAGGCCAGCCTGACCATCAGCCTGGGCAACCCGCAGCCGGACAAGCTGCCCTTTACCCTCTCGGACGCGATGGGCCGCATCCTCATGGACGAGCCGCTGCGCCCCGGCGAGGGCATCCTGCACCACCCGGAGGGCGTGGACCTCATGCCCGCCGACATCCAGCTCTCCGGCATGGAGGTATCCCTGGTGAATGCCATGAGCCGAGAGACCATCCTGCGGCAGTATCTGGACACGGTGAAGGGACAGTATTCCCATATCCTCATCGACTGCCAGCCCTCCCTGGGAATGCTCACGGTCAACGCGCTGGCCGCCGCCAACAGGATCATAGTCCCCGTCCAGGCGGAGTATCTGCCCGCCAAGGGACTGGAACAGCTGCTGTCCACCATCAACAAGGTCAAGCGGCAGTTGAACCCTAAGCTCCAGATCGACGGCATCCTGCTGACGATGGTGGACAACCGAACCAATTTTGCCAAAGAGATCGCCGCCCTGCTGCGCGAAACCTACGGCAGCAAAATCAAGGTGTTTGGCACCGAGATTCCACATTCGGTCCGGGCCAAGGAGACCAGCGCCGAGGGCAAGAGCATCTTCGCACATGACCCCGGCGGCAAGGTGGCGGAAGCCTATAAAAATCTGACACGGGAGGTGATAAAACTTGAAAAGCAGCGCGAAAAAAGTAGAGCTGGCCTCAGTCGATGACCTGTTTTCTACCGAGGAAAGCCGCGCCGATGCCCAGCGGGAGAAGGTTCTGGAAATCCCCCTGTCCGAGCTGCATCCGTTCAAGGACCACCCCTTCAAGGTCAAGGATGACGAGGCCATGATGGAGACCGCCGACAGCATCCGGCAGTACGGCGTGCTGGTCCCGGCCATTGCCCGCCCGGACCCGAACGGCGGCTATGAGCTGGTCGCCGGGCACCGGCGGCACCGGGCCAGCGAACTGGCTGGCAAGGATACCATGCCGGTTATTGTCCGGGATCTGGACGATGACCAGGCCACCATTATCATGGTTGACAGCAATTTGCAGCGGGAAAGCCTGCTCCCCAGTGAGCGGGCTTTTGCTTATAAGATGAAGTTGGAGGCCATGAAGCGACAGGCTGGCAGACCGTCTAAAGAAAATTGTTCCCAACTTGGGAACGATTTTGGGAAGAAGTCGAGCGAGGTATTGGCTGAACAGGTTGGCCAGAGTAAAAACCAGATTTTTCGTTACATCCGCCTGACCGAGCTGATTCCCGAGCTGCTGGACATGGTGGATGAGAAGAAAATCGCCTTCAATCCGGCCTATGAGCTGTCCTTTCTCAAGAAAGAGGAACAGCGGGATTTGCTGGACGCGATGGACAGCGAACAGGCCACGCCGTCGCTCTCTCAGGCCCAGCGGCTGAAAAAGTACAGCCAGGAGGGCCACCTGACCCTCGACATGATGCGCGTCATCATGGGGGAAGAAAAGAAAAACGACCTGGACAAGATCACCTTCACCAGCGACACCCTGCGCAAGTATTTTCCAAAGAGCTACACCCCCGCCCGGATGCAGGAGACCATCATCAAGCTGCTGGAACAGTGGCAGCGCAAGCGCCAGCAACAGCACGAACGCTGAGAAAGGAGCCGCCTATGAGGGATATTTCAGCCCGTGAGCTGAAAGGACATAACATTTTGGCTGTGGAGCGTTTTCGGGACAATACCCGCTGGATGATCGAGTTTTCCGTCCTGCGCCCCGGCTCCTACGGCAGCCCCGGCGATGAAATGCGGCTGTTTCTCACCGAGGACAGTTATCAGGCCGCCTTACTCAGCCAGCAGCGCCGGGAGATCAAAATCAAAAAGTGCGCCCATGTGATTGAGGGCCACGTCCTGTATGTAAAGAAAAAACGGAGGAAATGAGATGTTCAGAGAAAAAGAAATCTGTGATGCCATTCGCACAGCGTATCTGCACCTGTTCCCTGATAAAAAGGAACGGAAACGGGCGCTCTCCAGACTGGACCTGGAGCTTGTGGCGCAGGGTGTGCGCTATCGTGGGGAAACCGTCCTTGCCTACCAGACTTCCGGCAGCCATGAGCGCGCCCTGGACTATTACGGGCCGGAGCTGTTTCCCCAGCGGGGATGCTGCATTTATCAAAAAACGGTCCAAAGTCATTCCACCCAGGTGGATGCCGCCTGTATCCGGGAACTGTGGCTCCTGGAGAATGGACGGTTTGTGGAGGTGTCCGGTGTAACCACAAAATACCGTTCGGCATACGAGCGGTTTTCTACCTGCTACCGCACAGTCCACCATATCGTCAAGGGCCGGGACTGGCAGGGCTATCCGCCAGAGGAGATTGCCGATGCCTTTGAGGACATCAACGACCATCCCTTTGACGGGATGCCCGGAGTTTTCTATGAAGTTTGAGCCGCGTCATAACTGACAGCGGCTTTTTTTATGCCATGAATGCCGAGAGGAGTGATGAAATGGCCGTTTTTCGTATTGAACGGACCCGTGATTATACCGTTATGAGCAACCACCACCTGCGCGACAAGGCGCTGTCGCTGAAATCCAAGGGGCTGCTTTCCATGATGCTGTCCTTGCCGGAGGACTGGAACTACACCACACGCGGCCTCGCCAAAATCTGCAAGGAGGGCGTGGACGCCATCGGCGGGGCGCTGCGGGAGCTGGAAGCCGCCGGGTATATCGTCCGCCACCAGATGCGGGACCGGCAGGGGCGCATCAGCGACACCGAGTATGTCATCTATGAGCAGCCCCAGCCCAAAGCGCCGGATACGCCCCAGCCGGATACGGCTTCACCAGATACGGAAAACCCGTATCTGGATAGCCCGGATACGGAAAAGCCCGCAGAATTAAATATAGAGAAATCAAAGACCCAAAAATCAAATACCCAGGGAGCAAGTACCGATTCCATTCCCTTCCGGGAAACTGCGGCGGCCAGGCCGCCGGAACGGAAAGGACGGGATGCGATGTCGGTGGAAGAAATGCAGAGTTATCGGGATTTGGTGTTGGAGAACATCGAGTACGACCACCTGTGCCGGGAGTTTGCCACCTACCGGGAGGATTTGGACGAGATCGTGGAGCTGATCGTGGAGACGGTCTGCGCCAGGCGTAAGACCACCCGGATCGCCGGGGCGGACTTCCCCCATGAGGTGGTGCGGTCCCGGTTCTTGAAGCTGGACAGCTCCCACATCGAGTTCGTCATGGAGTGCCTGCACAACAACACCACCGAGGTCCGCAACATGAAGCAGTACCTGCTGACCGTGCTGTTCAACGCGCCCACCACCATGAACAATCACTACACGGCCCAGGTCAACCACGATATGCACGCAGGCGGCTGGTAATGGCCGCCTTTTCTGCTGCACCGCCCAAGGAGGCACGATATGAACCAGATGGAAATTTTCAAAAACCCGGAGTTTGGAAGCATCCGCACTTTTGAGCAGGACGGCAAGGTGCTGTTCTGCGGAACGGATGTAGCAACTGCTTTGGGATATGCCAATCCCCGTAAGGCCGTCCGCGACCACACCCGCTGTGGAACGAAATGTTCCATAGGGGTCCAGACCGGCAAGAAGGCAGATGGCTCACCCGCCGTACAGATGGTGGAGATGCTCTTTATCCCCGAAGGCGACGTTTACCGGCTCATCGTCCACAGCAAGCTGCCCTCGGCGGAGCGATTTGAACGCTGGGTGTTCGATGAAGTCCTGCCCAGCATCCGCCAGCACGGGGCCTACCTCACCAGGGAGAAGCTGTGGGAGGTCGCCACCTCGCCGGAAGCCCTGTTGAAGCTCTGCTCCGACCTGCTGGCGGAGCGCGAGAAGAACGCGGCGCTGCAAGCGGACAACGCCCGGCTGCAAGGCAAGGCCGTCTACTACGACCTGTTCATCGACCTGCGGCACAGCACCAACCTGCGCACCACCGCCAAGGAGCTGGACGTGCCGGAACGGCGGTTCGTCCGCTTTCTGCTGGAACGCCGGTACGTCTACCGCACTCCGTCGGGCTGTGTGCTGCCCTACGCCAAAGGCAGCAACGAGGGCCTGTTCTGTGTCAAGGATTTTTGCCGCAACGGCCACACCGGCTCCTACACGCTGGTGACGCCAAAGGGCAAGCTGCACTTTGCGGAACTTCGGTCCCTGATTTTGGTGACGGTATGACGGGCCGCCACCTGTTACGGCGGCTGGTGGTCCCGCCTTAGTACCCAAGACCGCTTTCTGCATAACCGACGAAGGGAGGCGAGAAAAATGCAGGAGGAAGTGGAAAACAGGACTTTGACGCTGGTAGTCAGCGGCACAAAGTTCACCGGGCGGCTGTTCAAGGCCGCCATATCCAAGTACATGGCCCACCGCAGGGAGAAGAAGCTGGAAAAGCAGCGCAGCCGGGATTCCCCCGTCACCCCCAAGGGCAAACAGACGGTGAAACAGCTCATCGGGCAGAACCAGGGCGTTTCCAACATTGAGATCAACGACCCGTCCATCCGGGACTTTGAGCGTATCGCCCGCAAGTACGGCGTGGACTATGCGGTGAAAAAGGACCGCAGCACTTCGCCGCCCAAGTACCTGATCTTCTTCAAGGGCCGGGACGCCGACGCGCTGACCGCTGCTTTTTCTGAATACACCCAGAAAAAGGTCAAGAAGGCGGACCGCAGCGAGCGCCCGCCTGTGCTGGAGAAGCTCGCCCAGTTCAAAGAGCTGCTCAAAAATACCGTGGTGGACCGCAGCCGCCGGAAGGAGCTGGAACGATGAAGCAGGTGAATGTGAAAAAGCTGGTGCTGCTGAACCTGCCCTACTTCCTGCTGGGCCTGTTTGCCACCAACCTGGGCGAAGCGTGGCGGCTGGCGACCGGCGCGGATGCCTCGGCTAAGATGCTCTCGTTCTTCTCCACCCTGCCGGTGGCGCTGGGGAGCTGGTGGCCCAGCCTGCACCCGCTGGATTTTCTGGTGGGGCTTTGCTGCGGCGCTGGCTTGCGGCTGGCGGTGTACCTGAAAGGCAAGAACGCCAAGAAGTACCGCCACAACGTGGAGTATGGTTCGGCCCGTTGGGGCACCCATGAGGATATTGCCCCCTACATCGACCCGGTGTTCCAGAATAACGTCATTCTGACCCAAACCGAGCGCCTTACCATGTCCAGCCGCCCCAAGAACCCCAAGTATGCCCGCAACAAGAACGTGCTGGTCATCGGCGGCAGCGGTTCCGGCAAGACCCGCTTCTGGCTCAAGCCGAATTTGATGCAGATGCACAGCTCCTACGTCGTTACCGATCCCAAGGGCACCATCCTGGTGGAGTGCGGCAAAATGCTCCAGCGGGGTGCGCCCAAGCTGGGCAAGGACGGCAAGCCGGTGAAGGACAAACACGGCAAAATCGTGTATGAGCCATACCAGATCAAGGTGCTGAACACCATCAACTTCAAGAAGTCGATGCACTATAACCCCTTCAGCTATATCCATAGCGAAAAGGACATCTTGAAGCTGGTGACAACGCTGATCGCCAACACCAAGGGCGAGGGCAAGGCCGGGGATGATTTCTGGGTCAAGGCAGAGACGCTTTTGTACTGCGCGCTGATCGGCTACATCCACTACGAAGCCCCGGTGGAGGAACAGAACTTTTCCACCCTCATCGAGATGATCAACAGCATGGAGGTCCGGGAGGACGATGAGGAGTTCAAAAACGCCGTGGACCTGATGTTCGATGAGCTGAAAGAGCGGGAACCCAACCACTTCGCGGTGCGGCAATATGTCAAATATAAATTGGCCGCGGGCAAAACCGCTAAGTCGATTTTGGTGAGCTGCGGTGCCCGGCTGGCGGTGTTCGACATTGCCGAGCTGCGGGAGGTCACGTCCTACGACGAGCTGGAGCTGGACACGCTGGGCGACCGGCGGACGGCGCTGTTTTTGATTATGAGTGACACGGACGATTCCTTTAATTTTTTAATCTCCATGTGTTACACCCAGCTATTCAACCTGCTCTGTGAAAAGGCCGACGATGTGTACGGCGGGCGGCTGCCGGTCCATGTGCGCTGCCTCATCGACGAGTGCGCCAACATCGGCCAGATCCCCAAGCTGGAAAAGCTGGTCGCCACCATCCGAAGCCGGGAGATTTCCGCCTGCCTGGTCTTGCAGGCACAGAGCCAGCTCAAGGCCATCTACAAGGACAACGCCGACACCATCATCGGAAATATGGATTCCTCCATTTTCCTAGGCGGCAAGGAGCCAACCACGCTCAAGGAGCTGGAGGCCGTGCTGGGCAAGGAGACCATCGACACCTACAACACCGGCGAGAGCCGGGGGCGGGAGACTTCCCACTCGCTCAACTATCAAAAATTGGGCAAGGCGCTGATGAGCCAGGATGAGCTGGCCGTTATGGACGGCGGCAAGTGCATCCTCCAGCTGCGCGGGGTGCGGCCGTTTTTGTCGGATAAGTACGACATCACCCAGCACCCCAACTACAAGTACACCGCTGACGCCGACCCGAAGAACGCCTTTGACATCGAAGGCTACCTCAAGGCCCGGCTGAAGCTCAAACCCAACCAGGTCTGCGACGTGTATGAGATCGACGCCGCAGCTGGCGAATGATGTTCCGCTGTGAAAGGAGGGGTCCTATCTACTCGCCACAACCGCCCCGAAGGGGCCATCGGCGTACAAAGCGGACGATCTCTATCAAAAAAATGAAAAAGGAGGAAGGCCGGAATCAAGCCCCCGGAAACCGGGCGGCGATCATCCGGCTTTTGTATGCCTATGAACCATGACTAAATCAAACTTTTCAAACTGATTCCGGCCAACTTTATTTATGGAATTTTTCAATCAGGCAATCACCGTTCTCCAGACCCTCGTTATCGCCCTCGGTGCCGGTCTCGGTGTATGGGGCGTCATCAACCTGCTGGAAGGTTACGGCAACGACAACCCCGGCGCGAAGTCGCAGGGCATGAAACAGCTGATGGCCGGCGCGGGCGTCGCCATCGTTGGCATGGTCCTCGTACCGCTGCTGTCCGGCCTGTTCACCGTCTGATCGTACCCCGCTGAAATCCTCGTCCCCTCCCGCGCACAGCGGGAGGGGCTGAAAGGAGGTTTGACACCGTATGGATTTCTTATTGGATGCCCTGACCAACTGGCTGAAAGAGATGCTGGTGGGCGGCATCATGGGAAACTTAACGGGGATGTTCGACAGTGTGAACCAGCAGGTCGCGGACATCGCCACGCAGGTGGGCCAGACCCCGCAGGGGTGGAACGGCAGCATTTTCAGTATGATCCAGAACCTTTCCAACTCCATCATGGTGCCGATTGCTGGCGTGATCCTGGCCATCGTGATGACGCTGGAGCTGATCCAGATGATTACCGACCGCAACAACCTGCATGATGTGGACACCTGGATGATCTTCAAATGGGTGTTCAAGTCCGCCGCCGCGATTTTGCTCGTCACCAACACCTGGAACCTCGTCATGGCCGTGTTCGATATGGCCCAAAGCGTGGTGGCCCAGGCGTCCGGCATCATCGGCTCGGACGCTTCCATCGACATCTCCGCTGTTATGACCGATATGGAGTCCCGGCTGATGGATATGGACCTGGGGCCGCTGTTCGGCCTGTGGTTCCAGTCGCTTTTTATCGGCATTACCATGTGGGCGCTGTATATCTGCATTTTCATCGTCATTTATGGCCGTATGATCGAAATTTACCTTGTCACGTCGGTGGCCCCCATCCCGATGGCGACCATGATGGGCAAGGAATGGGGCGGCATGGGCCAGAACTACCTGCGCAGCCTGCTGGCCCTGGGCTTCCAGGCGTTTTTGATTATCGTCTGCGTGGCGATCTACGCCGTGCTGGTGCAGAACATCGCCACCGAGGAGGACATCATCATGGCAATCTGGAGCTGCGTGGGCTACACCGTGCTGCTTTGCTTTACGCTGTTCAAGACCGGCAGCCTGTCCAAAGCCGTATTCAACGCACATTGACCCGGAGGGAGGGAATTTACCAATGGCTTATGTACCCGTACCCAAAGACCTGACGAAAGTCAAAACCAAGGTCGCGTTCAACTTAACCAAGAGGCAGCTTGTCTGCTTCGGCTGCGGGGCGCTCATCGGCGTGCCGCTTTTCTTTTTGCTCCGGGGGCCTGCTGGCAACAGCGTGGCGGCCATGTGCATGATGCTCGTCATGCTGCCCTTTTTCATGCTGGCGATGTATGAAAAACACGGCCAGCCCCTGGAAAAGATCATCGGCAACATCCTCAAGGTGGCCGTCATCCGGCCCAAGCAGCGCCCCTACCGCACCAACAACTTCTATGCCGTGTTGGAGCGGCAGGCAAATCTCGACAAGGAGGTGTATGACATTGTTCGCGGCAAAGACAAAGCGGCAGGCCGAACCGGCAGAGCCGCAGACCAAACCCCGGCGTAAGCTGACCCGCGCCGAACGCAAACAAATCGAGGCAGCGATTGCCCGCGCCAACCGCACGGGCAAAAAGGAGCGGTCCGCCCAGGACAGCATCCCCTATGAGCGGATGTGGCCGGACGGCATCTGCAAGCTGGCGGATGGCCGCTACACCAAGACCATCCAGTTCCAGGACATCAACTACCAGCTCAGCCAGAACGAGGACAAGACCGCCATCTTTGAAGGCTGGTGCGATTTCCTCAACTATTTTGACAGCTCCATCCGTTTCCAGCTGTCCTTTTTGAACCTGGCAGCGTCCCAGGAGACCTTCGCCAACAGCATCACCATCCCGGCTCAGGGAGATGACTTTGACCCCATCCGGGTGGAGTACACGCAGATGCTGCAAAACCAGCTGGCGCGGGGCAACAACGGCCTCATCAAGACCAAGTACCTGACCTTTTCCATCGAGGCCGACAGCATCCGCTCCGCCAAGCCCCGTCTGGAGCGTATCGAGACCGATGTGCTGAACAACTTCAAGCGGCTGGGCGTGGCCGCCGAGGTCCTGGACGGCAAAGCTCGGCTGGCCCAGCTCCACGCCATCTTCCACATGGACGAGCAGGCGCCCTTCCAGTTCGAGTGGGACTGGCTGGCTCCCAGCGGTCTTTCCACCAAAGACTTTATTGCGCCGTCCGGCTTTGAGTTCCGCACCGGCAAGCAGTTCCGCATGGGAAAGAAGTACGGGGCCGTCAGCTTCGTGCAGATTCTGGCCCCGGAACTGAATGACCGTATGCTGGCGGACTTTCTCGATATGGAAAGTTCCCTCATTGTGAATCTGCACATCCAGTCGGTGGATCAGGTGAAGGCCATCAAGACGGTAAAGCGGAAAATCACCGACCTGGACCGCAGCAAGATCGAGGAACAGAAAAAGGCCGTCCGCGCCGGGTATGACATGGACATCATCCCGTCCGACCTTGCCACCTATGGGGCCGAGGCCAAGAAGCTGTTGCAGGACCTGCAAAGCCGCAACGAGCGGATGTTCCTGGTGACGTTCCTGGTGCTGAACACCGCCGACAATCCCCGCCAGCTGGGCAACAACATCTTCCAGGCCAGTTCCATCGCACAGAAGTACAACTGCCAGCTGACCCGGCTGGACTTCCAGCAGGAGGAAGGCTTGATGTCCTCTCTGCCGCTGGGGCTGAACCAGGTGGAAATTCAGCGGGGGCTGACTACCAGCTCTACCGCCATCTTCGTGCCGTTCACCACCCAAGAGCTTTTTCAGAACGGAAAAGAGGCGCTGTACTACGGCATCAACGCCCTGTCCAATAACCTCATCATGGTGGACCGCAAGCTGCTGAAAAACCCCAACGGCCTGATTCTGGGTACGCCCGGTTCCGGCAAGAGCTTTTCGGCCAAGCGCGAGATCGCCAACTGCTTCCTGCTGACTTCGGATGATGTCATCATCTGCGACCCGGAGGCCGAGTACGCGCCGCTGGTGGAGCGCCTGCACGGGCAGGTCATCAAGATTTCGCCCACCTCCACCAACTACATCAACCCGATGGACCTGAACCTGGACTATTCGGACGATGAAAGCCCGCTGTCGCTGAAATCCGACTTTATCCTGTCGCTGTGTGAACTGATTGTGGGCGGCAAGGACGGATTGCAGCCGGTGCAGAAAACCATCATTGACCGCTGTGTGCGGCTGGTGTATCAGGACTACCTCAACGATCCGCGCCCGGAGAATATGCCCATTCTGGAGGATTTGTACGACCTGCTGCGGGCGCAGGATGAGAAAGAGGCGCAGTACATCGCAACGGCGCTGGAAATCTACGTCACCGGCTCCCTCAACGTGTTCAACCACCGCAGCAACGTGGACATCAACAACCGCATTGTCTGCTACGACATCAAGGAGCTGGGCAAGCAGCTGAAAAAGATCGGGATGCTGGTGGTTCAGGACCAGGTGTGGAACCGCGTCACCATCAACCGGGCCGCCCGCAAGTCTACCCGCTACTACATCGACGAGATGCACCTGCTCTTGAAAGAGGAACAGACTGCCGCCTACACGGTGGAGATTTGGAAGCGGTTCCGAAAGTGGGGCGGCATTCCCACGGGCATCACCCAGAACGTGAAGGACCTGCTTTCTTCCCGCGAGGTGGAGAACATCTTTGAAAACTCCGACTTCGTGTATATGCTCAACCAGGCGGGCGGTGACCGGCAGATTTTGGCCCGGCAGCTGGGTATTTCCCCGCACCAGCTGTCCTATGTGACCCACTCCGGCGAGGGCGAGGGGCTGCTGTTCTACGGCTCCACCATCCTGCCCTTTGTGGACCACTTCCCCAAGAATACCGAACTGTATCGCATTATGACGACCAAACCCCAGGAAATGAAGGAGGCTGATGGACGATGAAACCCGAAATTCTGCATAACGACCACATGATGTTTCTGGACCGGGCGCTGGAAACCCAGCGCACCGCGCTGCTGACGGCGATGGCGGACGCCGTTTCCGAGTGCCGCACGGCGGCGGACCAGGCCGCTGAACTGACTGAAACCGGCGAAATTGGCCTGCTGCGGCTGGTGGAGATTCTGTGCGCCGCCAAGGTCCAGCGCGGGCAGGCCGGAGGTGCCGTGCTGGAGGGCACCGAGGTCCAGATTTTGGCCGACGTGGTGGCCCAGCTCTACGCCTGCCTGACCGAGTGCCGCTTTGTGGGTCCGCTGGGGCTGGCGGCCTATGCGGAGCTTTCCAGCATGGCGGCCTCCCTCATGCTGGGGGAATGGTTTGATTAAGGAACCGCGCCTGCGCTTTACGGAGGAAGAACGGGCGGACCCGGCGCTGGAGAAGCCCATCCGCAAGGCGGAAAAGGCCGCCGCCAAAGCGGATAAGGCGCAGGCAAAAATTCCGAAAAAGCAGGTCAAGCGGGCCGAGGTGGACCCCAAGACCGGCAAGGTCACGACCAAGCTGGTGCTGGAGGATAAGCCCCGGCCGCCCTCCAAACTGTCCCATACGGTGCGGGACGCGCCGGGCAACGCGGTGGCGGGTAAGCTCCATCAGGAGATCCGCAAGACCGAGGACGATAACGTGGGCGTGGAGAGCGCCCACAAGTCCGAGGAAGCCGTAGAGACCGGCGTGCATCTGGTCCGGGAGGGCTACCGCAGCCACAAACTGAAACCTTACCGCAAGGCCGCCCAGGCCGAGCGGAAGCTGGAAAAGGCCAACATCGAGGCGCTGTTCCAGAAATCCGTCTATGAAAACCCTGCGGCAGCCAGTAATCCACTGTCCCGCTGGCAGCAGAAACAGCAAATCAAGAAACAGTACGCCGCCGCCAAACGGGCCGCACAGTCCGGCGGGAGCGCCGCCGGTGCCGCCCAAAAGACCGGCAAGGCGGCCAAGACGGTCAAGGAGAAAGCCCAGCAGGCCGGGGCCTATGTGATGCGCCACAAAAAGGGCTTTGGCATCGTGCTGGCGATTTTCCTGCTGGTCTGCCTGCTGCTCAACACCATGTCCTCCTGTTCCATGATGGCGCAGAGCATCGGTTCGGCGATCTCCGGCACCACCTACCCCTCCGATGACCCGGAGCTGGTGGCGGTGGAGGCCGACTATGCCGCCAAGGAGGCCGCACTGCAAGCCGAGATCGACAACATCGAGAGCAGCCACCCCGGCTACGACGAGTACCGCTATGACCTGGACATGATCGGCCACGACCCGCATGAGCTGGCGGCCTATCTGTCCGCCGTCTTGCAGGGCTACACGCGGGCAAGCGCCCAGGCGGAGTTGGAACGCATCTTCGCAGCCCAATACCAGCTGACGCTGACCGAGGAAGTGGAGGTGCGCTACCGCACCGAGACCCGGACGGACAGCGAGGGCAACGAGTATGATGTGGAAGTGCCCTATAACTATTACATCTTAAATGTGACCCTCACCAGCAAGCCCATCTCCTCCGTGGCTTCGGAGCTGCTGACGCCTGACCAGCTGGAAATGTACCAGGTGTACCGGCAGACGCTGGGCAACAAGCCCCTGATCTTCGGCGGCGGGTCCGCCGACACCAGCGATTCCGAGAGTTTGGCCGGTGTGGAGTTTGTCAACGGCACCCGGCCTGGCAATCAGGCGGTGGTGGACATCGCCAAAAGCCAGGTAGGCAACGTGGGCGGCCAGCCCTATTGGAGCTGGTACGGCTTTAATTCCCGCGTGGAATGGTGCGCCTGCTTTGTGTCCTGGTGCTACGGCCAGATGGGCCTTTCCGAGCCGCGCTTTGCCGCCTGCCAGTCCCAGGGCATTCCCTGGTTCCAGTCGCATGGACAATGGGGCGGGCCGGATTACGCCAACATTGCCCCCGGCGACGCAATCTTCTTCGATTGGGACCTGGACGGCAGCGCCGACCATGTGGGTATTGTGGTGGGCACCGATGGCAGCAAAGTCTACACCGTAGAGGGCAATTCCGGCGACGCCTGCAAGGTCAAGAGCTATTCCCTGACCTATGAGTGCATCAAGGGCTATGGCCTGATGAACTGGTAACAGAGTTTTTTCAAGAAGGAGTGAGTGATTATGGCTAAGAACAAAATCGAGCGCATTGACCAGGAAATCGCCAAGACCCGCGAGAAAATCGCGGAACAGCAGGAAAAGCTGAAGGCCCTGGAAGCGCAGAAAACCGAGGCGGAGAACCTGGAAATCGTCCAGATGGTGCGCGCTGTGCGCATGACCCCGGCCCAGCTGAACGCCCTGCTATCGGGCGGTATGGTGCCCGGTCAGATGGCGGTTCCCGCTGATTCCGAACAGGAGGATATGCCCCATGAAGAATAAGAAGATTTTCAGAACCTTTGCCGCCCTTTGCACCTGCCTGGTGCTGATGGGCGGCTTTTCCGTGACTGCCTTTGCCCAAGGCGCTGACCCTGCGCCCACGGCCACACCGGCTGCGGACGCCACCAACGACAGCAATGTGGTGGTGGAAGAAACCGAGGATACCCCGCCGCTGACCCCGGAAGGCAACGCCGCCCTGGTGGATGACTACGGCGGCAACAAGCAGCTCATCACCGTCACCACCAAGGCGGGCAACTACTTCTATATTCTCATCGACCGTGCCAACGAGGACAAGGAAACCGCCGTCCACTTCTTAAACCAGGTGGACGAGGCCGACTTGATGGCGCTGATGGAGGACGGAGAGACTACACAGGAAGCCCCTGCCGTCTGCAACTGCACCGAAAAATGTGTGGCCGGTGCGGTAAATACAGCCTGCCCGGTGTGTGCTGTGAATATGGCGGGGTGTACGGGTCAGGAGCCGGAACCCACCCCTGACCCGGAGGCGGAGGCCGAGCCGGAAACCGAACCGGCGGGGCTGAATCCGGCGTTCCTGCTGGTGGTGCTGGCCGCGCTGGGCGGCATCGGTGCGCTGGTCTACTTCAAATTCATCAAGCAGAAGCCCAAGACCAAGGGCAGCGACAACCTGGATGATTACGACTACGGCGAGGAAGAAGAACTCCCGGAGGATGAGACCTGGGAGACTGAGCCGGAGGACGCCGACGGGGGCGGCGACGAGGAAAGCGAGAACCCGGCCAAATGACCCGGTTCACCGACAGCCCCTTTGAACCCATGATGACACGCAGGCCGGAGGGCGGGAAGGCGGCTTCCCGCCCTCCCTCTTTATCTCCCGGCCACCCCTGTTATGGCTGTGGAAACTACCGCCCCGGCCAGCCCTGCGTGGGTTTTTGCCACAAAGAGCTGACTGCGTGGCTGCGTGAAAGGAGAAAAGCAAAATGAACCCCTTTATTCAGTTTCTCATTGTGTTCGACCTGATCTGCTTCGGCGTTTACTTTGGCGGCGACATCATTTGCACGGCGCTTGCCAAAGTGCGCAAAAAGACAGACGAGGAAGAATTTGAACTCTACAAAGTGGAGGACGATACAGACGCCTCCAAACCGGCGCTGTCCATCGACGCCATCCGCCACCTATTCCGCGGCGAGGTCCACGATTTTGTCTGCAACAAACTTCTACCCAGCGGGCAGGAGACGCTTTCCGCCCTGACCGAGCCGGAGCAGACGGCGGCCCGGTTCCTGTTCTGCGCCCTGATCGGCTATCTCAAAGAGGAGGCCCCGATGGATGAGCAGAGCTTCCCAATGGTGATGGAGATGCTGAACTACGCGGAGGGCGCGAAAGAGGACGGCGACAAGGACGTGATCGACATTCTGATGGAGGAAACCGCCGCCCGGACCCGCCAGTGCGAGGAATATTTCAGCGATTACCGCCGCTACCAGCTCATGCAGGTGGATAAGGTGCGGGTGCTGCTGGCCTGCCGGGTCATCATCAACGACCTGCTGGGAAAGCTGTATCGCTATGACTACAACGTCGGCTATGACTGCCTTCTGGACGATGGCAACAGCGTTTCCAGAAAACTGAAAAAATCCAACGAAGAAATGGAGGTTGAGGAAGATGCGCCTTGTGATCGCTGAGAAGCCCTCGGTGGCAAAGTCCCTGGCCGCCGTGCTGGGCGCTGCCACCCGAAAAGACGGCTACTTAGAAGGCAACGGCTGGCTGGTGTCCTGGTGCCTGGGGCACCTGGCCGGGCTGGCGGATGCCGCCACCTATAATCCCGACTATGCCAAGTGGCGCTATGACGATCTGCCCATTCTGCCGGAGTCCTGGCGCTTCACCATCGCCAAGGACAAACGAGATCAGTTTGACGTGCTGCGCACCCTGCTGCGGCGGGAGGACGTGACCGAGGTAGTCAACGCCTGCGACGCCGGGCGCGAGGGCGAGCTGATCTTCCGCACGGTCTACTGCCTGGCGGGCTGTACCCAACCCATGAAACGGCTGTGGATTTCCAGCATGGAGGATTCCGCCATCCGGGATGGCTTTGCACACCTGCGCCCCGGCGCGGACTATGACGGGCTGCACCAGGCGGCCCTCTGCCGGGCCAAGGCCGACTGGCTGGTGGGCATCAACGCCACCCGGCTGTTCTCGGTGCTGTACCACCGCACCCTCAACATTGGGCGCGTCATGTCCCCGACGCTGGCCATTATCGTTCAGCGGGAGGCCGAGATCGACGCTTTCAAGCCGGTGCCATTCTATTCTGTGGCTCTGGACCTGCCCAGTTTTACCGCTGCCAGCGCCCGCATGGACAAAAAAGCCGATGCCGAACAGCTGAAAACTGCCTGCCAGGGCGGCACGGTGACGGTCAAGCAGATAGAGTGCAAGGCCAAAACCGAGAAGCCGCCCGCCCTCTATGACCTCACCACCCTCCAGCGGGACGCCAACCGCCTGCTGGGGTTCACGGCGCAGCAGACGTTGGACTATCTGCAAAACCTCTATGAAAAGAAGCTCTGCACCTATCCCCGGACGGACAGCCGTTACCTGACCTCCGATATGGCCGAGGGCCTGCCGGTGCTGGTGAATCTGGTCGCCAACGCCATGCCGTTCCGCAAAGGCATCGCCATCTCCTGCGATGTAGCAACGGTCATCAACGACAAGAAAGTGACCGACCACCATGCGGTGATCCCGACCCGGAACATCCGGGAGGCGGATCTGTCTGCTTTGCCAGTGGGGGAACGGGCCATTCTGGAGCTGGTGGCGCTGCGGCTGCTGTGTGCGGTGGCCCCGTCCTATATCTACGATGAAACTTCTGTCACGGTGGAGTGCGCCGGTGCGGAGTTTACCACCAAGGGCCGCACGGTGAAGCAATCCGGCTGGCGGGCGCTGGACACCGCCTACCGGGCCAGCATGAAAAATGTGGAGACGGACAAAGAGGCCGAGGACAAGGCCCTGCCAGAACTGACCGAGGGCCAGGAGCTGCCGGTCACGGGGGCCGCCGTCAAGGAGGGCAAGACCACCCCGCCCAAACATTTTTCAGAAGATACGCTTCTTGCCGCGATGGAGACCGCTGGTGCCAAAGATATGCCGGAGGATGCCGAACGTAAAGGGCTGGGCACCCCCGCCACCCGTGCCGGGATTTTGGAGAAGCTGGTGTCCACCGGCTTTCTGGAACGGAAAAAGAGTAAGAAAACCGTGCAGCTTTTGCCGTCCCACGACGCCATTTCCCTGATTACCGTCCTGCCGGAGCAGCTGCAATCCCCGCTACTGACTGCCGAATGGGAGTACCGGCTGGGCGAGATCGAGCGCGGCGAGCTGGCCCCGGAGGACTTCATGGCCGAGATCACCGCCATGCTGAAGGAGCTGGTGGGAACCTATCAGGTCATCAAGGGCAGCGAGTACCTGTTCACCCCGCCCCGCGAGGTGGTGGGCAAATGCCCCCGCTGCGGCGGTGAAATTGCAGAAATGCAAAAAGGCTTCTTCTGTCAGGACAAATCTTGCAAATTTGCGATCTGGAAGAACAACAACTGGTGGGCAGCGAAGCGCAAACAACCCACCAAGGCCATTGTGGCGGCGCTGCTCAAAGATGGCCGCGCCCATGTGACGGGGCTGTACTCTGAGAAAAGCGGCAAGACCTACGACGCCACCGTGGTGCTGGAAGATACCGGCCAGTACGTCAACTTCAAGCTGGACTTTGACCGGCAGAAAGGCGGCGGCAAATGAAACTGAGTTTGTATGAACAGGAAACGATTATCCTCTACAACCAGGCCGAGGCCACCGCCGAGGTCTATTCCCACGACCCGCGCCTGCTGGAAAAGCTGCGGCGGCTGGCGGAAAAATACCCGGACCAGATCGTGAAAAAGGACCGTCAGACCTTTACGGTGCCCAAACGCTGCGTGTCGGTGCGGGAGCCGTACAGCGCCGAGCGCCGCAAGGCCGCCAGCGAACGGGCCAAGGCTGCTGGGTACAAACCGCCCGTCCCCAAAGCGGGCGGCAAGTGAGCATGGGCGAGAGCGTCTTTGAAGTCGTAAAACAGTCCGTCACCGCCAGAGAGGCGGCGGAGCTTTACGGCATCGCGGTGGGGCGCGGCGGCATGGCCTGCTGCCCCTTCCACGATGACCGCCACCCCAGCATGAAGGTGGACGCCCGTTTCCACTGTTTTGGCTGCGGAGCAGACGGCGATGTGATCGACTTCACCGCCCGGCTCTATGACCTGTCCCCCAAGGAGGCCGCCGAAAAGCTGGCCCAGGATTTTGGCCTTTCCTATGACAGCAAGGCCCCGCCCCGGCGAAGTTATGTCCGGCAAAAATCCGAGGCGCAGGCGCGGAAAGAAAAACGGGAACACGGCTGGCGTGTCCTGACGGACTACTACCACTTGCTCCGAAAATGGGAGGCCGACTATTCCCCCAAGACGCCGGACGAGGACCCACACCCGCGCTTTTTGGAGGCCATCCAGAAAAAAGATTACATGGGCTATCTGCTGGACACCTTCCTCGACAGCAGCACCGAGGAACAGGACCAGTGGATCGCAGAACACACCGCTGAAATTTCGGCCATAGGGAGGAGAGTGAACATCATGGCTGACAAACCTACCAACCGGGAACGGTTGCAGCAAATCACGGCGGGCATTGAACAGGGTATCAAGGAGCTGTTCGAGAGCGAAAAGTATATGCGCTACCTGTCCGTGATGTCCCGTTTCCACCGCTACTCCGTCAACAACACCATGCTCATTTATATGCAGAAGCCGGACGCCACGCTGGTGGCCGGGTACAACAAGTGGAAAAATCAGTTTGAGCGCCATGTAAAAAAGGGTGAGCATGGTATTACCATCATCGCGCCCACGCCGTTCAAGAAAAAGATCGAGGAACAGAAGCTGGACCCGGACACCAAGGCCCCCATCCTGGACGCAGAGGGCAAGGCGGTCATGGAGGAACGGGAAGTTGAGATTCCCATGTTCCGTCCGGTGAAGGTGTTCGATGTAAGCCAGACAGACGGGAAACCGCTGCCGGAGCTGGCGTCCTCCCTGTCCGGGAACGTCCAGAACTACGAGGCTTTCATGGAAGCCCTGCGCCGGTCCGCGCCGGTGCCGCTTTCTGTGGAGCCGATGGCCGCCAACATGGACGGGTATTTCTCGCCGGACCAGCAGCGCATCGCCATCCGAGCAGGCATGAGCGAGGTACAGACCGTTTCCGCCGCCGTCCATGAGATCGCCCACAGCAAGCTGCACAACTACGCCAAGGCACAGGAGGAAGCGGCCAGGGCCGGTGACAAGGAGCCGCCCAAGAAGAAAGACCGCAACACCGAGGAGGTGGAGGCCGAGAGCATTTCCTACGCGGTTTGCCAGTATTACGGTATCCAGACCGGCGAGAACAGCTTCGGCTATATCGCCAACTGGAGCCAGGGTAAGGAGCTGCCGGAGTTGCGGGCCAGTTTAGAGACCATCAACAAGGCAGCCGGGGAACTGATCGCGGACATTGACCGGCATTATAAGGTTATCTGCAAGGAGCGCGGCATTGACCTGACCGCCCAGCCGGAACAGGCTGCACCCCAGCAAGCCACAGAGGAAACACCCACCATGCCTGAACCCAGCGCCGAGTACCGCGAGGCCCTGCTGGTGCTGGACGATACCACCTATCTTCATGTTCAGCCCTGCGATACCGGCTGGGACTACACGTTCTACGACGCCGCCACCAGGAAGCAGCTGGACGGCGGCCAGCTGGATGCGCCGGAGCTGCCCCTGTCCACCGCCGCGCTGAAAATCTGCGAGATGCACGGGATGGGCGGCCAGACCATTCAGTATGCGCCGCTGTCCATGATCGAGACCTTGCAGGAGGCGGCTGTCCAGCAGATGCAGACAGAGGCCAAGGCCGCCGCCCCGGAAACCACCCAGCTGCCGGACGCCCCGGAACAGCATCTGGACGAATATCCCATGCCGGACCCGGCGTTGACCCAGGACGATTTGGAAAAGTGCGGCTACCTGGACGGGGACCTTCTGCCCCTCTCCAAAGAAAGGGCCTATGAGCTGATGGAGCGTGATCTGACCGTTTACATCATCCAGCAGGGCGAGAACCCGGCGATGGCTTTTGATACCACTGACCTGGACGCCCACGACGGGATCTTTGCCGTCACCCGCGAGGAATGGGAGGAAAGCCCGGCTTTTGAGGCCCAGGTCAAGGCGCGTATGGACCACCAGCAGGAACGGGAGCAGGCGTTCCTCGACCACAAGGGCGACTGCTTCGCTATTTATCAGGTGAAGCACATCGACGAGCTGCGGGACATCCGCTATGAAGGGCTGGAATGGCTCAAGTCCATCGGGCAGACGGTGCAGCGGGACAATTATGATCTGGTCTACACCGCCCCGCTGGCCCCCGGCGACCTGAAAGGCAGCGTGCTGGACAATCTCGAATACCGCTTCAACAATGAACACCCCGCCGACTACCGCCACCCGTCCATGAGCGTCAGCGACATCGTTGCCATCAAGCGGGACAGCAAGGTATCCTGTCATTACTGCGACAGCTTCGGCTTTGCCGAGGTTCCCGGCTTCCTGCCGGACAACCCGCTGAAAAATACGGAGATGGCCGTGGAGGATGACTACGGCATGATCGACGGTATCATCAACAACGGCCCCAAGGAGCAGACGGTGGCCCAGCTGGAACAGCAGGCCCGCAGCGGCCAGCCCATCTCCCTGATGGACCTGGCTGCCGCCGCCCACCGGGAGGAGCGGGACAAGAAGAAATCCGTTGTGGAGCAGCTAAAAAGCCAGCCCAAACCCGAACATAAAAAGACAGCGCCCAAAAAGAGCGCGGAAAGGGAGATCTGATATGAACGCTTTGACCTTTGAGGAAACCAACCTGCTGTGCATCTACAACCCTGGCACCCGCCAGGGGGCCATCGAGGCCCTGACCGAGATGTGCAGCCACTTGCAGGCGGACGAGACCGAGCTGCTGGCCCTGACCGACAGCACCCTCGCCAAGCTGCGCGCCATGACCGACGCCGAGTTTGACGAGCTGGAACTGTACCCGGATTTTGACGAGTAACCCCCTGTTTTAACCAGCCGGGGCGGCCGCCGTGCCGCCCCATTTTTATATCCGAAGGAAGGGAGGATAGAACCCCATGCCAACCAAAGCAGAACAATATGCGCAGATGGCCGACCAGGTGGCGCGGCAGCTCACCGGCAGCTGGCAGGAGTGGGCGGGCTTTCTCACCACTGCCGCCCGGCTCTACAAATACCCGTTCCATGAGCAGATGATGATCTACGCCCAGCGCCCGGACGCCACCGCCTGCGCCGAGTACGACTTGTGGAACAACCGCATGGGCCGGTATGTGCGGCGCGGGTCCAAGGGCATCGCCCTGGTGGACGATTCCGGGGACCGGCCCCGGCTGCGGTATGTGTTTGATATTTCCGACACCGGCACTCGTGAACATTCTCGTACCCCCTGGCTGTGGACGATGAACGAGGAACACACCGCGCCGGTCATGGCGATGCTGGAGCGAAACTATGACGTAGGCGGCGGCGACCTGGCCCAGCAGCTGGCCGATGTGGCTGCCGGTCTGGCGGAAGAATACTGGACGGACCACCGGCAAGACATTCTCTATATCGTTGACGGTTCCTTTTTGGAGGAGTACGATGAAGAAAACATCGGGATGCAGTTCAAATCCGCCGCCGCTGTCAGCATCACCTACGCCCTGATGTCCCGCTGTGGGCTGGAGCCGGAGCAGTATTTCAGCCATGAGGATTTCATGGCGATCTTCGACTTCAACACCCCCGCCACCGTGGGGGCGCTGGGCACGGCGGTCAGCCAGATAAACCAGCAGGTGCTGCGGCAGATTGGCGTCACCATCCAGAACTATGAGCGCGCCAAGAGCGCGGAAAGGAGTGCCACACATGGAGAACAACCTGACTTACACGAGGAACGGCGATTACCTGATCCCCGACCTGAAGCTGTCCGAACAGCCGGAGAAGCCCCTGGGCAAGTACGGCAGGATGCGCAAGGCGTACCTGAAAGAACACCGGCCCATCCTGTACAACCAGCTGCTGATGAGCGAGAAGCTGTACCCGCATCTTCGGGAGATCGACGAGACCGCGAACAGCCGCCTGGAGCAGATGATGCCCCGGCTGGCAGAGTCAGCGGGCGCGACGGAGGCGCTGAAAGCCCGCGACCCGATGGCCTGGGTGGGGCTGATGAACACCTGCAAGGCCCAGGCGGAGGAAATTTTGCTGGCGGAACTTATCAACAGCTGACCTTAAACCTGTTCCTCTCCGAAGCGGAACAAATCCATAAAATCGACGAAGCAGAGAGTGTGAAAACGCCCTCTGCTTTTTCTATGCCCAAACCCGCTGCGCAGGCGGAACCCGTGCGCCGGGCGCTGACCCAGGCCGACATTGACGCCGCCATCCAGGAATGGAACGGCAAAATCGAAAGTAAGCACGCAGTTGTTCGCTACATGAGGGACCATGCCCGTGAAAAGGACACCGCCGCCTGGCTGCGGCAGGAGTACGGCGATGACCTCCCGGCCCTGCCTGTGACGGTGGACAGCGCGGCGGGCGACGTGTCCTGGCCCAAGGTGCAGCGCCGGATCGCCCAGCTCATCAAGGAAGATCGGTTCTACACCGAGGCGGAGCAGGAGCGTTTTGACAACATCGACCCCATCGCCATCCGGGAGGCGCTGGCCGAGCGCGGCATTGTGAACGGTCAGGTGGTGGACCCGGAAAAACTGGACAGTGACCCGTTCATCCAGCAGGTCATGCGGGATGTGGAGGCCGTCGCAGCCGAGAAACAGGCCGAGACAGCGGCAAAACCGCCTTTGCCGGACTTGTCCGGCCAGCCCATCACCCGCGAGGGAGACACCCTCACCATCGGCAGCGGCGAACCCACCCATGAGATCGACATCACGGTGTCGGACGAGGAATATGCCGCCATCCGGGGCACCATCCCGGAGCGCACCTCTTACGACCCGTCCGCCCCGGTTTACAATGTGGGCGATACCGTCTATCTGGATGACCGCGCCCACCAGATCACCGAACTGCGGGAAGATACGGTGCAGCTGCTGCCCACCGGCATGAGCTATCCCATCTACCGGGCCGAGAGCCGGGAGCGGTTCGAGCAGCTTCTGCGGGCAGACAACCGCAACGACTTTTACACCGAGTTCCTGCCCGTCAACCCCGACACGGCGGACCAGGACCTGCGGGACGTGCTGACCCACGGCCTCATCGGCGCGGCGGACAAGGCGGAGGTTTCCGAACTGCTGCGCACCGGCAAGAGCAACCGGGAGGTCGCCCTGTGGCTGAGCCGGGCCTACCCCGACATCATCGAGACGATGGAGTTGGAGACCGGCGACACCGCCGACTACCGCACCATACCCGAAGGCATCGAGCTGGAAGTGCTGGACGCGGATGAGAAGCGACTGGCTATGCTGTTCTTCCGCTGGGATGAGGTCGCGCCGCTGCTGCGCGGGCTATATGCCCGCCAGCTGGACGGCTTCGTGCAGGAGCAGGATGAACCGTATATGGAAGCCCCTGCCGCCGAGGAAGAACCTGCCGAAACCGCCAAGCCCATTGAAGAAGCTGCCGGGGCACAGGCGTTCCACTCCGAGACGGTGGCCGTCTACCCCGGCGACAAAAACGGACTTCCCTATGACGTGGTGGTGGAACGGCTGCACATTGACCGGCCGGAACCCACGCCGCCCGAACCAACGCCGGACACGGAGCCGGAGGAAAAGCCGGACCACCCGGTTTCTATCCCGGTCAACGGCGAGTGGCAGACTTTCCCCAACCAGAGGGCAGCCGAGCAGGCGGCCTATCAGGAATACCGGGACAATCTGCGCCGTAACGCCGAGAACTTCCACATCACCGACGACCATCTGGGCGAGGGCGGCCCCAAGGCCAAGTACCAGGCCAATGTGGCGGCGATCAAGCTGCTGAAATACCTGGAGGAAACCACCGGGCAGGCCACGCCGGAGCAGCAGGAAGTGCTGTCCCGCTATGTGGGCTGGGGCGGCGTGCCGGAGGCTTTCGACCCATCCAAAACTGCCTGGGCCAAGGAGTATGCGGAGCTGAAGGAACTGCTGACCCCGGAGGAATACGCCGCTGCCAGGACCTCTACTCTCAACGCCCACTACACCAGCCCTATGGTGATCCGCGCTATCTATGAAACCGTGGAACGGTTGGGGTTTCACAACGGCAACATTCTGGAACCGTCCTGCGGTGTAGGCAACTTCTTTGGGATGCTGCCGGATAGCATGGCCGGGAGCCGCTTGTACGGCGTAGAGCTGGACAGCATCACCGGGCGCATCGCAAGGCAGCTTTATCCCAATGCCCGCATCGAGGTCAACGGCTTTGAGAAAACGCAGTACCCCGACGGCATTTTCGACCTTGCCATTGGAAATGTACCGTTTGGCAACTACCGGGTGAGTGACCGGCCCTATGACCGGCACAACCTGCTGATCCACGACTACTTCTTTGCCAAGGCCATCGACAAGGTGCGGGCAGGCGGCATTATCGCTTTCATCACCTCTAACGGCATCAGTGGCGGCACGATGGATAAAAAGGATGCACACGCCAGGGAATATATGGCTCGGCGCTGCGACCTGTTGGGCGCGGTCCGCTTGCCAAACACCACTTTCCGGGCCAATGCCGGGACGGATATAGCGATGGACATTGTTTTCCTGCAAAAGCGAGAGGTTCCCCGGATGCAGGGTGAGCCGCTGCCGGAATGGGTAGAGACAGACCTGCTGCACACAAACACTTATACGGATAAGGACGGACGGGAACGGCACGACCATGTGACCATGAACCGCTACTTCCGTACCCACCCGGAAATGGTGCTGGGCGACCTGGATATTGTGACAGGGCCGTTTGGACCCCAGCTTGTTTGCAATCCGAGAGAAGGCGCAGACCTGGAACAGCAGCTCCGTGAAGCGATGCAGCATATCCAGGGCCGCTATACCGAGGCCGCGCTGCCGGAGCTGGGCGAGGGCGAGGGCGAGGACATCGACGAATCCCTCCCGGCTGACCCCAATGTGAAGAATTACTCCTACACGGTGGTGGACGGCGCGGTGTACTTCCGGGAAAACAGCCGCATGGTGCGCCCTGACCTGAACGCCACCGCCGAGGCCCGCGTCAAAGGGCTGGTGGGGCTGCGGGATTGTGTGCAACGGCTCATCGACCTGGAGATGGACGCCGCCGCGCCAGATGCCGACATCCGGGCGCAGATGGCCGAGTTGAACCGCCGCTATGACGATTTCTCTGCCAAGTACGGTCTTATCAATGACCGGGCGAATCGGCTGGCCTTTGCCGATGACAGCAGCTATTACCTGCTCTGCGCGCTGGAAGTACTGGACGAGGATGGCCGGTTGGAGCGCAAGGCAGATATGTTCACCAAGCGCACGATTAAGCCCCATGAGGCCGTCACCACCGTGGACACGGCCAGCGAGGCCCTGGCGGTCTCCATTTCTGAAAAAGCCTGCGTGGACATGGCCTACATGGAACAGCTCACCGGCAAAACCGGCGAGGAACTGGCCGCCGAACTGCGGGGCGTGATTTTCCGCCTGCCCGGCCCGGTGTCGGAGGGCGAGCGGCCCCAATACGTCACGGCGGACGAGTACCTGTCCGGCAACGTGCGCCGGAAGCTGCGCCAGGCCCAGCGGGCGGCGGAGCAGGACTCGGCCTTTGCGGTCAACGTGGAGGCCCTGACTGCCGCCCAGCCCAAAGACCTGGACGCTTCCGAGATCGAGGTGCGGCTGGGGGCAACGTGGATCGACAAGGAGTATATCCAGCAATTCATGTACGAGACCTTCGACACGCCTTTTTACCTCCAGCGCAGCATTGAAGTCCACTACACCCCCTTTACGGCGGAGTGGCAGATCTCCGGCAAAAATGTCGTGGGGCAAAACAACGTGGCCGCCTACTCGACCTATGGGACCGGCCGCGCCAACGCCTATAAAATCCTCGAAGATTCCCTCAACCTGCGGGATGTGCGTATCTACGATACTGTTGAAGATGCGGACGGCAAGGAGCGCCGGGTGCTGAACGCCAAGGAGACCACCCTGGCCGCCCAGAAGCAGCAGGCCATCCGGGAGGCGTTCAAGGACTGGATTTGGCGGGACCCGGAGCGGCGGCAGGCGCTGGTGCGCCAGTACAACGAGGAAATGAACGCCACCCGCCCCCGCGAGTATGACGGCAGCCACATTGTTTTCGGCGGCATGAACCCGTCCATCACCCTGCGGGAGCATCAGAAAAATGCCATCGCCCATGTGCTGTACGGCGGAAACACGCTGCTGGCCCACGAGGTGGGCGCGGGCAAGACCTTTGAAATGGTGGGGGCCGCAATGGAGGCCAAGCGCCTGGGGCTGTGCCAGAAATCCCTCTTTGTGGTGCCAAACCACCTGACCGAACAGTGGGCTTCGGAGTTCCTGCGTCTGTACCCGTCCGCCAATATCCTGGTGACAACCAAAAAGGACTTTGAAAAGCACAACCGCAAGAAGTTTTGTGCCCGCATCGCCACCGGCGACTATGATGCCATCATTATGGGCCACTCTCAGTTTGAAAAAATCCCCATCAGCAAGGAACGCCAGGAGCGGCTGCTGCATGAGCAGATTTGGGAAATCACCGAGGGCATCTCTGAGGTGGAGGCCAGCGGCGGCGAGCGGTTCACGGTCAAGCAGCTGGAACGCACGAAAAAATCTCTGGAGGCGCGGCTGGAAAAGCTGCAAGCGGAAGGCCGCAAGGACGATGTGGTGACCTTTGAGCAGTTGGGCGTGGACCGGCTGTTCGTGGACGAGGCCCACAACTACAAAAACCTGTTTTTATATACCAAGATGCGCAATGTGGCGGGCCTCTCCACCACGGACGCACAGAAATCTTCGGATATGTTCGCCAAGTGCCGCTACATGGACGAGATCACCGGCAGCCGGGGCGTCATCTTTGCCACTGGCACGCCGATTTCCAACTCCATGACCGAGCTTTACACCATGCAGCGGTATCTCCAGTATGACCGCCTGCAAGAGCTGGGCATGGCCCACTTTGACTGCTGGGCGTCCCGCTTTGGCGAGACCGTGACGGCGCTGGAGCTGGCCCCGGAGGGCACCGGCTACCGGGCACGGACCCGCTTCTCCAAGTTTTTCAACCTGCCGGAGCTGATGAACCTCTTTAAGGAGGTCGCGGACATCAAAACCGCCGACCAGCTGCACCTGCCCACGCCCCAGGTGGAGTACCACAACGTCGTGGCCCAGCCCACCGAACAGCAGCAGGAAATGGTGAAGGCGCTCTCGGAGCGCGCTTCCCTGGTACACAGCGGCACGGTGGACCCGTCCCAGGACAATATGCTCAAGATCACCAGCGACGGGCGCAAGCTGGGGCTGGACCAGCGGATCATCAACCAGCTGCTGCCGGATGAGCCGGGCACCAAGGTCAACCAGTGCGTAGACAATATCATGCAGATTTGGCGGGACGGCGAGGCTGACAAGCTGACCCAGCTGGTGTTCTGCGACATTTCCACGCCCCAGGCCCGGCCCACCAAAAAGGTGGCGAAGGCGCTGGACAACCCGACCCTCCACGCTTTGGAGGACGCGGTGCCGCTGGACGAGCCGGAACCGGCCTTTACGGTCTATGAGGACATCCGGCAAAAACTCATCGCCCAGGGCGTGCCCGCCGAGCAGATTGCCTTTATCCATGAGGCCAACACCGAAGTGCGCAAAAAGGAGCTGTTCTCCAAGGTCCGCACCGGCCAGGTGCGCGTCCTGCTGGGCAGCACGGCCAAAATGGGCGCGGGCACCAACGTCCAGGACCGCCTGGTGGCACTGCATGACCTGGACTGCCCGTGGCGGCCCGGCGACCTGGCCCAGCGAAAGGGCCGCATTGAGCGCCAGGGCAACCAGAACGAGACTGTCCATGTGTACCGCTACGTCACCGAGGGCACTTTCGACGCCTACCTCTGGCAGACGGTGGAGAACAAGCAGAAATTCATCAGCCAGATTATGACCTCCAAATCGCCGGTGCGCTCCTGCGATGACGTGGACGAAACGGCGCTTTCCTTTGCCGAGATCAAGGCGCTGTGCGCCGGGGACCCGCGCATCAAGGAACGTATGGACCTGGATGTGGACGTGGCGCGGTTAAAGCTGATGAAGGCCGACCACCAGAGCAAGCAGTACCGCCTGGAGGACCAACTGCTCAAAACCTTCCCGGAGGAGATCGAGAAAAACAAGGACTTTATCGCCGGGCTGGAAGCGGATATGAAAACGCTGGCGGAACACCCGCACCCGGAGGACGGCTTTGCCGGGATGGAAGTCCGTGGCGACACCCTCACCGACAAGGAGAACGCCGGTGCGGCGCTGCTGGACGCCTGCAAGGAGGTCAAAGGGACCGACCCGGTGCCGGTGGGCAGTTACCGGGGCTTTGCCATGTCGGTGTCGTTTGACGCTTTCCGGCAGGAGTATATGCTCTTGCTGAAAGGCCAGATGACCCACCGGGCGATGCTGGGCACAGACCCCCGTGGAAACCTCACCCGTATCGACAATGCGCTCAGTCAGATGCCCCAGCGGCTGGAGGCGGTGAAGAACCAGCTGGACAATCTCTACCAGCAGCAGGCCGCCGCCAAGGCGGAGGTGGGCAAGCCCTTCCCCCAGGAGCAGGAACTGCGGGACAAATCCGCCCGGCTGGCCGAACTGGACGTACTGCTGAACATGGACGGCCGGGGCCGCCCTGCGCCGGAGGCGGTGCTTGCCAAGAGCAGCCGCCCCTCGGTGCTGGAGGGGCTGAAACGCCCGGTACCGCGCAATCCCGAAAAGAAACCCAAACACCACGAACAGGAGGTGCGATAACATGAATACAGACAAAAACACGGCCCTCTATGAGAAGATGGCCGCCGAACAGGACAAGTTCCGGGACTGGCTGAAAAGCCAGCCCCCGGAAGAAATCCTAAAGCATACCTATGAGTACACGGTCCGGGAGGACATCCTGATGGCGATGGAGGAGCTGGACCTGCCCCAAAGCCGGGCCGCCGCGCTGCTGGCGTCGCCGTCTCCGCTGGCGGATGTCTACAAGGAGTTTGCCGACCGGGAAACTTCCTACATGGATGTGGTGCGGAACGGCATCGAACAGCGGGCCGAGGCGGCGCTGGACGCCCAGCGGGAACTGCCGCTCTACCGGCACGACGCCGCCTATGCCCGCGAACAGGGCGACCTGGATTTGTACCGGGCATCCCGCCGCGCCAACATCGCCTGCAAGGAGGCCATTGAGGCGTCCATTTCGGAACATTACCGGGACAACCGGCTGGACAAGGACGCGGTGCCCCAGGTGATCGAGCGGTTCGGCTACACCCGCACCCTCTATGTGCTGGCGAACACCGTGCAGCAGAAGGAATGGGATGGACGGTTCAGCCCGGCCAACAGGGCGTGGGCCAAAACGGTGGACATCCCGCCCAACCCGGACGGCTTTGGCGGCGAACGCAACCTGGACTTTGTGGTGGACAGCCACCCCGGCCTGGTCGATCTGTTTCTGACCCAGGTGCGGCAGGACTATCTGCGGCTCCAGCCGCTGACGCCGGAGGAGATTCACGCCGAGGCCGCCCGGCTCTTGCAGGAGCTGCGTGCCCCGGATGCCCCCAACAGCCCCCACGGCACCCACTACATGGCCCGCGTTTCGCCGGATTTCTTAGCCCGCGCAGGCACCCAGGCCCACGACCAGCTGATGGCGCTGCTGCCGTTCCGCAGCCTGGCAATCACCGGGCTGGTGGACCGCCCCGGCACCTATGTCACCATCCTGGCCAGCGAGGACCGTTCCAAAGGGCTGCGCCAGCGCCGCCCTTCGGTCCGCCGCCAGCTGAAACTGGAGCCGCGTTCCGCTGAAAAGGTCGAAAAGAAACCGTCTGCCCGCAAGAAGAAGGAGCCGGAGCGATGACTGCCCCCAAGCGCAAACGGGAGGTGCAGCTGAACTTCCGGGTCTCGCCGGAGGAACTGGCACTGATCGAGCAGAAGATGGCGCAGATGGGGACAAAGAACCGGGAGGCATACCTGCGCAAGATGGCCCTGGACGGCTATGTGGTGCGGCTGGAACTGCCGGAGCTGAAAGAGCTGGTCTCCCTGATGCGCTACTCCAGCAACAATCTGAACCAGCTGACCCGCCGCGTGCATGAAACCGGGCGCATTTACGACGCCGACCTGGAGGATATATCCCGGCGGCAGGAGGCTTTATGGGATGGGGTGCATCAGGTATTGACCCAGTTGGCAAAGCTGTCGTGATAGGGGCATACGCCCCGGCTGTGAGGGAGGCCCGGCGTGTGCGTGCAGCTGCGCCGGGCCTCCCTCTTTTTTCTTTGCCCGTATCGTTGCACTTTTGCGGGCCGCAGGCGATAATATCATCAGAAACGGAGGTGAAGGCTGATGTTGACATTTGAAAATATCTTGGAGTTGTTTCAAGAGTATCTGCTGCGCGACCCGGAGGAAGAAGTCCTCCCCTGCAAGCGCGGCTATGTCCGATTGACCTGGAACAAGGATTCCCGCTACTGCGTGGACGGCATCCTCTGCCGGACCCCGGAGGAACTGTTTGACCTGCTGCTCACGGATTACCAGGACTTTGAATTGCTCCGCCGGACGAAAGGCCGCCGGGAGGTTACAGAGGCTGACGAAAAGGCAGTGGAGGAATTGTGCCAGCCCTACCTGGACTGGCGGAAGGGGGCGCTGAAATGAGAGCTGTGCTGTTTGTTTTGAAATTGGGGCTAAAAATCCTTGCCGCTCCGTTGGTGCTGGCGCTGATGCTGTTCACCTGGCTGTGCTTCGGGCTGCTGTATGTGTCCAGCTTCATCTTCGGCCTGGCCTCCACGGTGGTGGCGCTGCTGGGGATCGCGGTGCTTGTGACCTACTCGCCGCAAAACGGCCTGATCCTGCTGGTGATTGCCTTCCTGGTCAGCCCGCTGGGCCTGCCGATGGCCGCTGCCTGGCTGGTGGGTAAGGTGCAGGACCTGCGGTATGCGATCCAGGACGCGGTGTACGGCTGAATAGGAAGCGAAGAATTGCCGGGAGTGATTGCCCGGCAATTTTTTGACTTTACTTTCATGCTAATTTCGCGTATAATATTAGCATGAAAGGAAGGTGAAGAACGTGAGCCAATTTCAACAGCTGGACCAGCTGATGGAACGTCAGGACGGGATGCTGCGCACCGGGCAGGCCCTCGCGGCCGGGATCTCAAAACCTGTTTTTTATCAATTCGTGCAGTCTCGTGGGCTGGAACAGGCGGCGCATGGGATTTATCTTTCCAAAGATGCCTGGGTGGACGCCATGTATCTGCTGCATCTTCGCTGTCCGCAGGCAGTTTTTTCCCATGAAACGGCGCTGTTTTTCCACGACCTGACTGACCGGGAGCCGCTGGCCTATTCTGTCACGGTCAAGACAGGGTACAACCCCACCCGGCTCAAGGATGAGGGCGTTCAGGTCTTTACCATCAAGGCGGAGCTGCATGAGGTCGGCCTGACAACTGCGCAAACCCCCTTCGGCCACGATGTGCCGGTCTATGATATGGAACGGACGATCTGCGATGTGCTGCGCAGCCGGAGCCACATCGAGATGCAGACATTCCAGGACGCTTTGAAAGCGTATGCCCGCCGGAAAGACAAGGACCTGCGGACGCTGGTGCGCTATGCCAAACTGTTCCGGGTCGAGAAGATTTTACGCCAGTATTTGGAGGTACTGTTATGATAAAGACAGCCAGACAGCTGAAAGATTTGATCCGCAACCTGTCAAAGAAAAATGCTGCGGATGCGCAGATTTTGATGCGCAACTATATGATGGAGCGTTTTCTGGAACGCATTTCTCTCTCGTCCTACCGGGACAAATTCATCCTCAAGGGCGGGATGCTGGTGGCCGCGATGGTCGGTCTGGACGCCCGCTCCACGATGGACCTGGACGCAACGGTCAAGGGGGCCAACGTCAGTGTCGAGGATGTGGAGAACATGATGGCCGAGATCATCGCCGTTCCCATTGATGACGGCGTTACCTTCCAGGTGAAAAACATTTCAGAAATCATGGATGAAGCGGAATATCCCGGTATCCGGGTCACGATGACAACGCTCTTTGACGGGGTGCGCACCCCGCTGAAAATCGACATTTCCACCGGCGACGCCATCACCCCTAAAGAGGTGCGGTACAGCTTCAAGCTCATGCTGGAGGACCGCTCCATTGATGTTTGGGCCTATAACCTGGAGACCGTGCTGGCTGAAAAGCTGGAAACCATCATCACCCGGACCACGACCAACACCCGCATGAGAGATTTTTACGACATCGCCATCCTGCAACAACTCTATGGCAGCACTCTGGACCCGCACATTCTCCATGACGCGCTGCTGGCGACAGCCCACAAGCGCGGCACCGAGCGCCATCTGGCCGAGGCCGCCGAAGTCTTTGATGAAGTGGAGAACAGCCCGGTCATGCAGGACCTGTGGGCGGCCTATCAGAAAAAGTTCTCCTATGCGTCCGACCTTGGCTGGGATACGGTCATGGCTGCGGTCCGTCAGCTGTTCGCTCGTTGCGAGGGCACGGTATGAAAAAGCGTGGACACTACTGCAAGGTCTGTGGCGAGTATAAGGCAAACGAAAAGTTTTCTGGCAAGGGACACGCCGCGCACATTTGTAAAACCTGCGCCGCTCTCCCGCCAGAAAAGCAGGCAGAAGAAATGACGCTTACCCGGCTTGTCAACCTTCCCTGGCGATTATCCAAAGAACAACTTTCGTGGCTGAAGAAACGGATGAAGGACAAGCGGGATGCCGTGCGAACCCTGGCGACGGAACAATATGAAATTCGGTTCCCGCCCAGGATAGAACTGGATGAATTGGAAGATGACTTTGAAGAAGATTTCGATTTTTATATGGACGAGGAAACTGATATAGAGTAAACCGATGCGGTCTGTGATGAGCAGGCCGCTTATTTTTTGGAAAGGAGGCGGACCCCACATGGCCACCACCCGCATTATACCGCTGCACGCCGGCAAGGGCCGCACGGTCGGCAAGGCGATCAGCGACATCATCGACTATGTAAAAAATCCCGAAAAGACCGACCACAGCAGGCTCATCACCAGCTACCAGTGTGACAGCCGCGTGGCCGACGCGCAGTTCCTGCTGGATAAGCAGACCTATGCCGCCCGCACCGGCCGGGTGCGCGGTGCAGACGATGTGATTGCCTACCACCTGCGGCAGTCCTTTGTGCCGGGCGAGATCACGCCGGAGGAAGCCAACCGGCTGGGCGTAGAGCTGGCCCGGCGCTTCACCAAGGGCAAACACGCTTTCGTCGTCTGTACCCACATCGACAAATCTCACACCCACAACCACATTATATGGAACTCCACCACGCTGGAGTGTGACCGCAAGTTCCGCAACTTTTGGGGCAGCACCCGTGCTGTCCACCGCCTGAGCGATACCATCTGCATCGAAAACGGCTACTCCATTGTGGAGGCTCCCAAGCGGCGCGGCCAGAGCTACAACAAGTGGCTGGGTGATGCGGCGAAGCCCTCCCACAAGGAGCTGCTGCGCCAGGCCATTGACCGGGCGCTGGCACAGAAACCGACCAGCCTGGAGGAGTTGCTGCGCCTGTTGGAGCAGGACGGCTTTACCGTTCACCGGCGTGGAAAAACCATCTCCATCAGCGCGGAGGGCTGGGGCAACAACGTCCGCTTTGACCGGCTGGGGGACGGCTACACGCTGGACGATCTGCTGGCGGTCCTCTCCGGCCAGAAAGAACATACGACCCGCAAGCAAGCCGTCCCGCAGGCCGCCCCGCCCAGGGTCAATCTGCTGGTGGACATCCAGGCAAAATTGCAGGCCGGGAAAGGTGCCGGGTATGCCCGCTGGGCCAAGGTGTTCAACCTCAAACAGATGGCGCAGACCCTCAACTACCTGTCCGAACACGAGCTGCTGGATTATGCTGATCTGGAAGCAAAAACGGCAGAGGCGACGGCCCGTTACCATGCGTTGTCCGACCAGATCAAGGCCGCCGAGAAGCGCATGGCCGAGATCGCCGTGCTGCGCACCCACATCGTCAACTATGCCAAGACCCGCGACACCTATGTGGCCTACCGCAAGGCCGGGTATTCAAGAAAATTCCGGCAGGAGCATGAGGAAGAAATCTTGCTGCACCAGGCCGCCAAGGAGGCGTTCAAAGAGCTGAACGTGAAAAAGCTGCCCACCGTCAAGGAGCTTCAGACCGAGTACGCCAAGCTGCTGGCAGACAAGAAAGAGGCTTACGCCGAGTACCGGCAGGCCCGCGCCGCCATGCGGGAGCTGCTGACGGTCAAGAACAATGTGGATCGGGTCCTGGGCTTTGAGGATGGAAAACAGATTGAGAAAGAACGTGATCAGAAGCAGAACCGTTAATAACCTTGGTAAAGCGAAAAGCCGGGCGCGGGGGCTGTATGGCCTCTGCGTCCGGCGCTGTTTTTTTGCCTTTATGCCTGCTCCATCGGGAAATTCGGCAGGGCTTCCAACAGCTTCATAATCAAGTGCTGTTTCATATCCTCGTCCACGGCCAGCTCGTCGATCATGGGGGCATAGTGTTCAATCACCTTTTCCGTAGCCCACTTCTCGCCTGCGACGGCTGCCTTGATCGTGGCGCTGTCCAGCAACATTTCCTGTTCGGCCATCCCTTAAACACTCCTGTCATAGTTTTTATTCAGCATACCACAGAAGCGCCGGGAATACCACCATCAGAAGAATTTTCCTACGCATTTAGAAGCCCTCTCTGGCGGGGATTAGATAATCTGTCCCGCCTACCATGCCGGAAAAGCCTTAAAAGTTCCTCTGAAATCCATTTTCAAGTAGCTTTAATGGTGAAAGCCTTTATTTTTCAAGCAGTTGCGTTATTGTTAATCTACGTTGCTTGCCGTACGATGGCTAATGTGTTACTTTAGATTTATCAAAGCAAAGGAGTGTAACGAACAATGTTTGGAGAAAACTTAAAAACTCTCAGAAAGCAGAAAGGTTTTTCGCAGGAAGAATTGGCAACAAGGCTCCATGTAGTCCGACAGACCATTTCTAAGTGGGAGAAAAATTTATCTGTTCCTGACGCTGATACTCTTATTCGGTTGGCTGAAATATTGGAAGTGTCTGTCAGCGAATTGCTGGGGGCAAAAATTGAAAATGAAAATACCGCCAGCGATGTCGCAGAGCAGTTGTCAAGGATAAATGAGCAACTTGCAATCAAAAATCGCCGCTCACGCCGTATCTGGAAAATTGTTGCCATTATATTGGCGGCTATAATTTTAATAAACATTTTCATTGCCGTGTTTTTCAGCGTTCCAACCCTCAATGAAGGCATTCAGAGTAATCAGCCAGAGATAATCGACCAAACACAAATCATAGAGGAATGAATAGCATAGCCAGCCGAACTATTCAATGATAAAATAAACACCGCTTGCAAAATAAGCTGATCCGGGCCATCCTAAAGGACAGCCTGTGAGAAAACGCCGGGCGTGGGGCCAGCAGGCCGCGTCCGGCGCTTTCTTATGGGTTTTCCTACGCATTTAGAAGCCTGTTTCGGCGGGGATTGGATAAATCCTATTGTCCACCCCGTCAATCGTTCGCCAGAGGCTCGCTATGGTGGCCTATTCAACTGCTTAACTGCGTAGCTTGCAGGTATCTTTGCCGCTGCCGTTCAGCCTCTTTCTTACGGCGCCCCCGCGCCGCGCAATCCGGGCTGTATTTAGCCCGGTTGTACTTCGGCGTGAACACGGCCCCGCACTCGACGCAGCGTTTCACCTCGTCCCGGCTCTTGCTGATCTCGGCGCACAGGGCCGCATCCAGCAGTGAACTGGCTATGGCCAAAAGCGTTCGCAAGAACGCGCAGCCACAGATTGAAAATCTGTGTTCAAAGGGGGCTTGGGGGCGCGGCCCTCAACAAGCGCGTGGGGCTATCTGGATAGCCACAAGCATCGCTTGCCGCTTTCTTCGAGAAATGAAAATAGCCAGCGGGGAAAAGTAGCATTTTCGCTCGCTGGCCTACTCTTTTTCAAATTTCCTGGAAAGCTCCGTCAGTTCCTCTGACAATCCTTGTGTCTGGTGCAAAAGCGTTTCTCGCATCTCCGGCGGACAATTCATGTAGAGAATTTTCATCTTGTTTGCGCCTTCATCATCTGGGGAAATTTCAGGGGCAAGCAAAGAATCCAAAGAAAGCGGAACAACCTTTGCCAGAGCTTTCAAAATCAGATAAGACGGGTTCATTTTCCCTCTCTCAATATTTGCGATCTGCTTTGTGGAAACATGGCTGATGTCCGAGAGTTCTTGTTGTGTCAAGCCTTTTTCTTTCCGGGTAGCTTTCAGCTTCAGACCCAATTCCTTCAATTCGTCAATCGGCATAATCATTCACCTCAATAATATTGTATCCTGCCGATTTCAGACAAGGAATAGCCTTGTTGTTCCGGTTTGCAGGAATGATTATGCTGATTTTTGGATTCCGTTCATGAGTATATGCTTGTATTCTTCGAGCAGAAGAACTATAATAAAAACATGGAGGTACTTGTATGGACTATATGACGTTGAAAGAAGCGAGTGAAAAATGGGGAGTAACCACTCGATGGATTAACTATTTGTGTACTGCGGGACGCATTCCGGGAGCAGTAAAAATGGGAACTGTTTGGCTGATACCAAAAGGCTCTGATAAACCGGCAGACAGACGCAGAAAAAACAAGTAAAGTTATAAAGGAGTTTCTTATGCAGGACAAAATATTGATTGTAGATGATGAGCAGGAAATTGCCGACCTGGTTTCTCTCTATTTGACGAATGAGGGATTTCAGGTGTTTAAGTTCTATAATGCGGCTGATGCATGGAGTTGTATTCAGACCGAGAACTTGGATTTGGCAATCTTGGATGTAATGCTGCCTGATATGAATGGCTTTGAACTTTGTCAAAAAATCCGTGAGAAATATCAGTATCCAGTCATCATGCTGACAGCGAAAGGAGAAGGAATAGATAAAATTACCGGCCTTACCCTTGGGGCAGACGACTACATCACCAAACCCTTTCTTCCTTTGGAGATGGTGGCCCGCGTTAAAGCACAGCTGAGACGGTATAAGCATTATAATTCGGGAACACAAACAGATGATGTCATTACCTATTCTGGCATAGTTATCAATACCAAAACGCATGAGTGTACCTTGAACGGGAAAGCTCTATCTCTTACACCTACAGAGTTTTCTATTCTGCGTATCTTATGCCAGAAAAAAGGAGAGGTTGTGAGTTCGGAAGAACTGTTTCATGAAATATGGGGAGATGAATATTTCAGCAAGAGCAACAATACGATCACGGTGCATATCCGGCATCTCCGTGAAAAAATGGACGATTCCTTTGAAAACCCGAAATATATAAAGACTGTTTGGGGGTGTGGATATAAAATTGAAAAGTAAAATTACAAAGCCTGTTAAGATTTTGGGGGCTTGTGTTATTGGTATTATCTTATGCCTCGGCATCTACTATTTTGTAGATTATATTTTGAACGGTTCTTTTGTGGACTGGTTTGAAGAACATTATATGATAACGCAGGAACAATATATCCCCGAAATAGGCTCTAACGGTATCGTGCGCCAGCCCGTATATTCCGAAATCAAAAAATTGTTACTGCTCGTATTTATCAGTGTCGTAATTTTAGGGATCGGAATTACTTTTGCTGTATCGCACTTTCATGCAAAATCTCAAACGCGGAAAGCCATAACAAAGATCAGCGAGAAGATGCACGACTTTATGCAAAGCGAAAAAGAGGCGGTTGAAGTATTTCCGAAAGAATATGCGGAAATTTCAACACAGATGGTTGAGATAAAATCTACCATGCAGCGCCATGAGCAAATTTTGAAAGAAGAAGCGGCGCGAAAAAATGATTTGATCGCATACCTGGCGCATGATTTGAAAACACCGCTTACTTCGGTCATTGGATATTTGAGCCTTTTGGATGAGGCCGTTGATATGCCTACCCCACAAAGGGCAAAGTATGTGAGTATCACCTTAGATAAAGCGAAGCGTTTGGAAAAGCTCATCAATGAATTTTTTGAAATCACTCGCTATAATCTTCAAGGCATTGTCCTTGAAAAAGAAACCATAGATCTCTACTATATGCTGGTTCAAATGACGGATGAATTTTATCCGTTGCTGCAGGCCCATCAAAATACCACAGAGTTGGATGTGGATGAGGAAATGACGATTTACGGAGATGCGGAAAATCTGGCGCGGGTATTCAATAATATCCTGAAAAATGCGGTGGCATATAGCTATCCTGGCACGGCAATCAAAATCAGTGCCAAACAGACGGATACAGAGGTTCAAATATGTTTCCAGAATAAAGGCAAAACTATACCTGCACATAAACTGGAAAGCATTTTTGAAAAGTTTTTCCGATTGGATGAATCTCGTTCCAGTAATACAGGTGGCGCAGGATTGGGACTTGCCATTGCAAAGGAAATTGTGACATTGCATGGCGGTACTATATCGGCAGACAGTCATGACGAAATAACAACCTTCTCGATCACTCTGCCTGTGTTCTCTTAGGAAAACATCAACCCCATCTTAGCCTTTTCTTAGGAATTGAACAACTAAATATTAAAGTACAAATCGCTTCTGTTCAGTACAATAAGAACTGTTCAGGAGCGATTTTTGTTTTCCAGGAGAGGCAGGTGAACTCCTAATGGAGGATACACAATATAATAACCGGCGTTCCCGGTCTAGGAAACGACGCCGTAAAAGGAAATCTTGCGTCTTTTTCAAAACATTCATTACTGTATTTGCCATTTTTTCGCTGTTCCTTATTGGCAGTAGGGTACTGACTCCTTGGTTTTCGGGAGAATTAACAACGGAGCAGATGGACGGGGTGGGAGATAACTTCTCTTCCATTCCCGAAACGGTCCAACCAGATACGTCCATTGTTCCTCAAATGGCAGAGATTGATTTGGAGAATCTTTACAGTCCATATGCAATTTTGGTGGACTTGGATTCCGGTACTGTTCTGAAAGAAAAGAACAGCACCGATAGAATTTATCCTGCTTCCCTTACCAAGATTATGACTGCGATTTTGGCGATTGAAAATACGGAGGATTTAGAGGAAATCGTTCAGCTTCCCGATGAAATTTTCCCGCCGCTTTACGCACAAAACGCTTCGATGGCCGGTTTTCAACCAGGAGAAGAAGTTCGGTTGAAAGACTTACTGTATGGAGTTTTGATTCCCTCCGGCGCGGAGTGCTGTCTTGCATTTGCCGACCGTATTTCAGGTTCTGAAGAAGAATTTGTTTCGTTGATGAACGATAAAGCGCAGGAATTGGGGATGAAAAATACACACTTCACCAATTCGACGGGGCTGCATGATCCGGAACACTATTCCACAGTAGAGGATATTTCCATTCTTTTGCAATACGCCTTGAAGAATGAGTATTTTCGAGATGTTTTTACAAGCAGCAGATATAGCACCCTTCCTTCAGAACAGCACCCAGAGGGTTTTACCTTTCACAGTACGATGTTCAAGTATATGGACAGCACGGAAGTAACCGGTGGCGAGATATTGGGAGGGAAAACAGGCTATACCGAAGAAGCGGGGCTATGCCTAGCGAGCTTGGCCCAGGTCAATGGAAAGGAATACATCCTGGTAACTGCAAAAGCCAACGGGACACATCAAACAGAGCAGTTTCACATTTTGGATGCCATCAATGTCTACAGCCAAATTGGAGAGGCTGGTCAAAACACTTATGAATAGGAGGATAAAAGATGAATCAATTTGATAACGAAGTAAGCAGCACTTTGAAAGAAATTGCGGAGCGCGTTGAAACACCGCCATACTTGAAAGACAGAATTGATAAAGAACTTTTGCGGCGCTGCCCAGAATATCGGAAGAAAATTGCCGTTATTTTCGGCGGTTGTTCCCCGGAGTACAGCGTATCGCTGCAATCCGCATATGCGGTAATCAGCCATATGGATACTGAAGTATATACCCCTGTTCTGATCGGCATTTCTCAATCTGGCGATTGGTTTCTGTATGAGGGAGATATTGAAAAAATTGTTTCGGATACATGGTGTGGCGGGAAGGATTGTACGCCGGTTGTGGTATCACCGAACCGCACTTCGCATAATCTTTTGCTTTTGGAAAACGGCAAAGTGAAGAAACTGCATATAGATGCGGCCTTTCCGGTGCTGCACGGCAGAAACGGCGAAGATGGAACGATTCAGGGGCTTTTTGAAATGGCGGGGATTCCCGTTGTGGGATGTGGCGTCTTGTCCTCGGCCTTGTGTATGGATAAGGATCGGGCGCACAAGTTAGTACATACCGCTGGAATTGCCGTTCCTTCCTCCTTTGTACTGGGGAAAAGTGCTTCGGTTGCGACAGCTTTGCAGCAAGCCGAAAAAATTGGGTATCCGCTATTTGTAAAACCTGTAAAGGCGGGTTCTTCTTTTGGCATTACAAAGGTTTCTTCTTCTAATGAGCTTCCAGCTGCCTTAGAGCTGGCCTTTGAATATGACAAACGGGTAATCGTAGAAGAATGTATTTCTGGTTTTGAAGTGGGCTGCGCCATATTAGGCGATGAGGATTTAACCGTAGGTGAAGTGGATGAAATTGAACTGTCCGGCGGATTCTTTAACTTTACAGAAAAATACACCTTAAAGACCTCTGCAATCCATGTTCCGGCAAGAATCCCGCAGAATACCGCAGAACAAATTAAGCAAGCCGCCAAAACCATTTATCGGACGCTGGACTGCCAAGGATTTGCGAGGGTCGATCTGTTCCTGACTCCTTCCGGTGAAATTGTGTTTAACGAAGTCAATACCATTCCCGGATTTACCACTCATAGCCGCTATCCGAATATGATGAAAGCAGCGGGTTTTACCTTTGAGCAGATCGTGTCTGCGCTGATCGAACAGGCGGTGAGAGAATGAGAGCCATAAGTTTGACCCAGGCAGATATTTATAAAGGAGAATTGATTTTAGTCAACGCAGAGCATCCCTATTTTGAAAACCTTGCAAAACCGAATTTAGTGCCTGCTGCATCTGGCAATGCTGACATTTTGCTCGAACAGAATACGGCAACTCATCTTTCGCAGGTTATGGAAAAAATCAACGGATGGCAGCAGATTGTTCCGGTCAGTGGCTGGCGTTCTTTGAAAGAACAACAGGATATTTTCAAACAATCCCTGAAAGATAATGGCCGTACCTTTACGCAACAATTTGTAGCCCTTCCAGGGAAAAGTGAGCATCAAACAGGGCTTGCTATTGATCTAGGATTGAAGAAAGAATCAATAGATTTTATCCGCCCAGACTTTCCCTATATCGGCATCTGCCAGCAGTTCCGTGAAAAATCCGTACCTTACGGATTTATTGAACGCTATCCAAGAGAGAAAGAACATATAACCGGAATTGCACATGAACCGTGGCATTTTCGTTATGTGGGAACACCTCATGCAGAGATTATGCGGGAACACCATTTTTGTCTGGAAGAATACATAGACTTTTTGAAACGATTTTCTCAAGATCAGCCCTATACCTTTTACAAGGATTCTCAGGAAATCCAAATCTTCTATCTGAAAGCAGATACAGAAAGCGTTTCTCTTGAAGTCGCAGAGGATGGTTCTCTTTCCGTTTCCGGTAACAACGTGGATGGTTATATCATCACGGAATGGAGGGGATAGTCATGGAACAAAAGCAAAGATTCGGCGGACTGGACAGGTTCAAGTTCATTGCGGCTTTTTTGGTTGTCGCTATCCATACTTCCCCACTATCTTCCTTCAGCGCCAACGCGGATTTTCTCTTGACAAGGGTGCTTGCAAGGACAGCAGTTCCATTTTTCCTAATGGTAACGGGCTACTTTTTACTCCCCCAATATCTTTTTGAAAAATCTATGGACCGCAGGCCGCTTCTCCGCTTTTTGAAAAAAACTGTTTTGCTGTATGGGATTGCCATCCTTCTTTATCTGCCCGTTAATATTTACGCAGGCCATTTTCAAGGAGCAGGTATTGGGGAGCTGATCCGCAAGGTCTTATTTGACGGCACTTTTTATCATCTTTGGTATCTTCCGGCTGTCTTATTAGGAGTACCGCTGGTTTGCTGGGCGGGGTCCCGGCTGCCTTTCCGCATATTGGGCGGAAGCTGCCTGCTCTTGTACCTGATTGGCTTATTTGGGGATAGTTATTACGGCTTCATTGCCAATTCCCCCATAGCGTCCTTTTATGATGTTTTATTCCATGTTTTTTCTTATACTCGGAATGGGCTGTTTTATGTTCCCATTTTTCTTGTAATGGGAACCAAACTAAAAGTGATTCATTGGAGGGAGAAAAAGGTCCTTTTGATTCTCGGTGCCAGCGGTTCTCTTTTTTTGATGGTTTTGGAGGGACTCTTTCTGCATAAATTGGGGGTTCAGCGGCATGACAGTATGTATTTTTTGCTGATTCCTTCTATGTTTTTCCTATTTCAGTTGGCCTTGGCATGGGACAAGCCTTCCGCAAAAACGCTTCGTACCATGTCAATGTGGATTTATCTTTTTCATCCGTTCTGGATCGTTGCAGTGCGGGGATTTGCGAAAGTTATTCACCTTGAAACAATACTGGTGGATAACAGCCTGATCCACTATCTAGCCGTTTGTATGCTATCTGTTTTGTCAGCGGTAGTATTAGTAAGGCTGCTTCCTGCGGAGAAAAGAAGGGATTCCAGCCCACAAGCACGCGCATGGATTGAACTCAGCAAACAACAGCTTTACCAGAACGTGGATGCTTTAAGTCAGCTTCTTCCTCCCGGATGTCAGTTAATGCCAGCAGTGAAAGCGAATGCCTATGGGCACGGGGCTGTTCTAATTGCCAAAGCGTTGCAGGAGAAAGGGATTCGGGCTTTTTGTGTGGCTTCCGTTACAGAAGGAGTTGAACTGCGTAAAAATGGAATCACCGGAACAATTCTAATTTTGGGATATACACATCCCGACTCTTTTCCGTTGCTTTGGAAATACCGGTTGACGCAGACAGTAGTTGACTATCCATATGCCCAAAGTCTGAATGCCTGCAGGAAGAAAGTCCAGGTACATCTGAAAATTGACACGGGGATGCACCGTTTAGGCATACGTTCCGATCATATTGAGGAAATCAGCCGGATGTTTCAGATGGACAATCTGCTGGTTGACGGTATTTATACACACTTATGTGTGTCAGACAGTATGACGGCTGCCGACCGAGAATTTACCTATCAGCAAGCCAACGCCTTCTATACTTTACTGGAAAAATTAAGTGAACACGGAATTTCCTGTCCGAACATCCATCTATCGGCTAGTTATGGACTCATCCATTATCCAGAGTTCCCCAGTAACTATGCAAGAATAGGGATTGCCTTGTATGGGATGTTAAGTAGCAGGCAGGATGAAGAAAACTGTTCTATCCCGCTTTTTCCAGTGTTGTCTGTAAAAGCAAGGGTCAGTTCCGTCAGGGATTTGTATAAAGGGGAAGGAGCTGGATATGGGCTGCGGTATGTGGCCAAAGAAAATCGACAAATTGCAGTGCTTTCCATTGGATACGCAGACGGTATTCCCCGGAGCCTTTCAAACGGTCATGGGCGTGTACTCATCAACGGACAATTTGCTCCTATTATTGGAAACATCTGCATGGATCAGATGCTGGTAGACGTGACAGATATTAAAGAGGTCAAGCAAGGCGATATTGCTGTTCTCATTGGAAAATCAGGTGACTTGGAGATCACGGCCTACGATTTGGCAGAACAGACAGAGAGCATCACGAACGAGATATTGAGCAGATTAGGCGCTCGACTAGAACGCATATTGATTTAATAGCAAACATCATAAGTAACTTCCATCTGCCCAGCGGCAGAAAAGAAAAAAACCGCTGTGGGCAGATCACTACTCATGCACAAATCCATTTTTATACGGCGGTTTTGAGAAATCAAGGCCGCCATTTTTTTGCGTAGATATATGTAATTGCTACGGCGGCAACAGGAGGATGCCGCCATGCACGATGCAAACCAGCGATGTAATTCGCCAAACTTGATGCGATCAAAAAAAGCCTAGGCTTTACCCGGAAATACTACGCTCATGTATCGGCATTATCATGGCAGGTTCATCAGTATAATAATGGCCTATTTCGTCGCGCCAGTTTCCCATTATGGGATGCTGGCGTTTTTGTTTGTCGTTTTTTAGGGAATTGCCCCGGAACGTGTCACTGCCGTTCGCCACCCACTCCATTTCGGTCACTCATCCACCCACAACCGAAATGGAGGTACATAATGAAATATATCAACCTGAGGGAGCTGTATCCCGATGTTTATAAAACCGATACCCTTGTAGAAGTCACTGAGGAAGTGTTTGCCGTGATCCAGGCATCCGACCGGGCGGAGGATGCCTATAAGCGCCGGATGTATCGCTACAAAGCACAATACTCCCTGGACTGCAACAACGGCATTGAAAAAGTGGTGATGGTTCAGCCGCCAACGCCAGAGGAAATCCTGGAGGATAAGCAGCTGCGGGAACAGCTCTACGCTGCTGTGATGGCTCTGCCAGATAAGCAAGCCAAGCGGATTTATGCCCACTTCTATCTGGGCATGACTCCAAAGGAGATTGCCCAGGCGGAAGGCGTGGACCCTGGCCGGGTGCGGGACAGCATCCGCAAAGGGCTGAGGAAGTTGGCTAAACAATTTTGATAAGGCTTTATATGGTGCGTCCGTTTGAAGCCATTTTTGTCACTACTAATAGAAGGACAAGTTCTCTTTCCCCCTTCTCTGTAACTTGACAACTGAATAGACGGCATTACCGGTACATATCCCATATACGAGCGAATCAGGCGCGCCGCCGAAACGGACAGCTAAGGAGGTGAAACCAAGCTGCTCCCAGCGATCAACGTCAGCCTGTACCCCGAAGATGGCACTTCGGGCGCGAGGACTATATGGGTGCTTAAAGATACTTCCTCACGGCCTCCTAAAGACTTGGGGGGAACCCTGCGGCGCACGAGTAAAACGACGCTGCGGAGTTATGACAGCCGCGCCAGCGGCGACCGGTAATGTCCCCATCATTCGGGGTGCGTGGCAAATAGAATGAGTGAATGTAAAATCAGAAAGCAGCTGCATGGAGAATGTGGTGTATGAAAACATTTCATCCTTGCCGTGCAGCTGCTTTTTACATATTTCCTTTTTGAAAGGAGATTGGAAGCCATGCGGAGATATTTGCGGGGAGAAATCTACTATGCAAATCTTGATCCCGTGTTCGGTTCGGAACAGTCTGGGTTTCGCCCAGTTCTGATTATCCAGAATGATATTGGCAACCGTTACAGTCCTACGGTAATCGTAGCACCCATTACAAGTAAGCCGGATGTGAAGGCCAAGCTGCCTACACATTGCCGCCTTGATTTGAAAAATTGCCTGAATGAACCATCGGTTGTTCTATTGGAACAGCTGAGAACATTGGACAAGCGACGCTTGAAAAAGTACATAGGAAAATTGAAGAAATCCTCAATGAACGAGGTTAATCGAGCTTTGGCAGTCAGTGTAGGACTGTCAAAGTTTTATTTGTGCCAAAAAGAATGTGCAGAGCATTTGAACCAAATTGCTGAGAATAATACCCGGCAATGACCGGAAGGAGGTTATATTATGTTTGAAGAAAGAATTGCTGAAATGAACCGTGAAACAGAAACCATGCAGGCCCATTATGCTCCTGAGAAAAGGACCTACACAGTTGATGAAATCCAGGATATTCTGGGAATCAGCCAGCCGACCGCCTATGCGCTGATTAAAAAGAATCTGTTTCACAGTATTCGCATTGGGCGGAATATCCGGGTATCGAAAGCCAGCTTCGACGCTTGGCTGGACAATCAGGGTTAATTTGTCAAGGATGTCGCGGGACTGATCGACAACATGGATGATATGGTCTTTATCCCTTACAATATAGGCATAACAGCTGTTTACCTATTTTGAAAGGAGATCGTATCAATGAATCATGTGACGATTGCCCTGGAGCCGGGACAGGTGGATGTTGCCAGTCAGAAACGCACCTATACCGTCCTGGAGATTCAGGATATTTTGAGCATCAGCCGCCCTACGGCTTATGCGTTGATTCGGAAGAATTACTTCCGCAGCATCCGGGTGGGAGGCCAAATTCGGGTTTCCAAAAAGAGCTTCGATGAATGGCTGAACCGTGGAAACGGGGGTGATGCGCATGAATAACATTACCCCTTCCTCAAAGAAGAAAACAAGCATTTCCGTCCGGGAGATGCGCCAGATATTAGGCTTGAACAAAGTGGAATCCTATTGGCTGGTACATCAGAACCGGTTTCGCACGATAGTGGCTGCTGGCCGGATGCGGATAATGCTGGACAGCTTTGAAGAATGGTATGCCGGGCAGTTCCATTACAAGAAAGTCAATGGAGAAGCGCCCGGTTCCAAGTGGGAGAAAACCACAATGTCCATTCGGGAAGCTGCTGCCCTTTTAGGATTGCAGGAAGCAACCCTGTATGACCTGTTGAAAAAGAAGCCATTCCAAACAATCCAGGTGGATAACCGGACACGGATTGACCGGATCAGCTTCTGGGCGTGGTATGAATCCCAGGATTTTTACCGCACCGTGGCAGATCAGCAAGCCGACCGACTAAAATTCGGAGAAACCCTTACCATGCCGGAAGTTGCCCGTCTGCTGGGGACCCACCGGAACAATGTTTACTATTTAGTCCAGAAAGGATGCTTTGAAACAATTCAAACTTCCCGTACCAAGCTGATATGCAAAGATAGTTTTGAGCGTTGGTACGAGGGCCAGAGCAAATATCGGATTGTTTCCGCCGCAAACGGAGGTGATGAGGATGGCATCCATTGTTAAAAGAAAGAGCAAGTATTCCGTCGTTTATAATATCGTGGATGAGAACGGCGTGAAGCGCCAGAGATGGGAAACCTTCGCTTCTCAGGCAGAGGCGAAAAAGCGAAAGGCACAGATTGAGTACCAGCAGAGTACCGGAACCTTCATTGCGCCGACAGCAAAGACGATCCGGGAACTTTTGGAGGAATACATCAATATCTACGGCATCAACACTTGGGCGCTGTCCACTTATGAAAGCCGCCGTGCCTTGATTGATAACTACATCAACCCAATCATCGGGGATATGCCGCTGGAGCAGGCAACGCCACGCGTAATGGACAAATATTACCGGGACTTGCTGACTGTCAAAGCGAAACCCCGCCCTTACCAGACTCCGCGAAATGAATACCTTTCTCCGAGGACGGTAAAGGAAATACATAAAATCCTGCGGAATGCTTTTAATCAGGCTGTGAAGTGGGAAATGATCTCCAGAAATCCTGTGCTGAATGCTACGCTTCCCAAGTGTGAAACCAAGCCCAGGGAAATCTGGACAGCGGATACCTTGTTCCATGCTCTGGAACTCTGTGACGATGATAACCTGGCGCTGGCGTTGAATCTGGCGTTTTCCTGTTCGCTCCGCATGGGAGAAATGCTCGCACTCACCTGGGACTGTATTGATATTTCAGCTGAGAGTATTTCTCACGATTGCGCCAGCATCTTCGTCAATAAGGAATTACAGCGAGTACAAAAGCAGTCGTTGGAAATGCTGGACGGCAAAGGCGTGATAAAGGTGTTTCCGTCTATTCTGGTATCCAAACATACGGCGCTGGTCTTAAAAGAGCCGAAAACCAAGACCAGCATCCGAAAAGTATTTCTGCCCAAAACGGTTGCTGAAATGCTTCTCAAGCGTCAGGCAGAGCAAAATGAACTGAAAGAACTTTTTGGAGAGGAGTACACCGATTATGGCTTAGTATTCTGTTCTCCGATGGGAACGCCCATTGAAGGGCAGGTTATCAACCGGGCGCTGAATAAGCTGATTGAGGATAACGGGCTTCCGAAGGTAGTATTTCATAGTCTGCGGCACAGCAGCATTACCTACAAACTCAAACTTAACGGCGGAGATATGAAATCCGTACAAGGTGATTCGGGACACGCCCAGCTGAAGATGGTGGCGGATGTGTACTCTCACATCATCGACGAGGACAGACGGCTCAATGCCAAGCGTTTTGAGGATGCCTTCTATTCCGGGCATAAAACAGAGGATGAGCTGGATGGACTTCATGCTCGCTCCATTGAGCAGGCGGCAGCGCCGCAACCAGCAGAACCGGAAACGGATCAGCAGCTCCTTCTCAAACTTCTGAATAATCCTGAGATGGCCGCACTGTTGAAAACGCTGGCAAAATCCTTATAACAGGAGAAGAAAAGCAAGGTTTGGTTCACTTAGCCACCTTGCTTTTTCTTTGTCTTAGCTTTATAATATTTTACAGTGTGACAATCAACTTTTTCAGACTCCTCTGCTAATTCCTTGCCAGTCAGAGGCCGAAAAAAGAGGTTATTTTAGCCGTAAAACCCTTTGGAATGGTTAAGAATAAAACACGCCAAAAGCCCGTAAATGCTTGGGTTTCCTTGTGTTTGGTTACGAAGCGATTAGCAAACTGGGGCGAACTCCTAAGCGGTAGGTCGGAGGTTCGAATCCCCTCAGGCGTGCCAAAGGAAAGGGACATCCGCAAGGATGTCCCTTTCCTTTGGCCTCCGGCTGCCGGGAATGGGTGTCTCCCAGGCAATTTCAAATATCCGCGGGCAGATGCGGTCTGCGCTTCCATTCGTGTTATTTCTGGGCGGCGCCGGTAAGCAGGGGGCGGGTCATAGTATTCTTTTTCAAATAAAGTTAATGGCCTATTTTTACTGTTACTATAGCCTGTCCAGGTGGCTCTTTCAAGTCCTCTGAATAGGATTCTTTTACAACCTTTCCCAAAGAAGGTATATCTGCTCGGGCAAGTGTTCTTCCCACATGTCCAAGGCATCCTCCGTCACCGCTATATAACTCTTTAACTGTCTATTTTCTTGTGTTTACAGTCTTTCTATCAACGCTGAAGCGAAAAATGGGTAATGGATGCAGTAAATGGCATGGTACAGGCTCAGGAGCAGGCAGAGGCTTTAACAAAGCACGCACAGGCTAAAGATAGACTCACTCCTGCTTGCCTTGTTGGATATGCCTAAAGCAGTCTGGTATCTGGAGCGGACAGATGTTGTAGTTTCCGTTGCCCCTCGTTCTGATTCCCCATAGAACGACACCGCAACTCTATCACGTTTCTGGAATTCTCAGTAATTAACAGCAACAAAAAATTTCCCCATATCAGAAGCAAAGAGCAATGAGTGCGTTAGTTTAAGCTTCCTCAGTTCTTCTGAAAGAAGTCCTGCAATGATAAAGCTATTCGACTTCATAATCATCATAGTATTACTACCAGCAAAGTGCTGTCCTATTGATCTCCAGAAGTTTGTAGCAAACAACTGTAGACTAGATAGTATCAAGTCCATCTCATTCTTCACTTCTGTCCCATAGATCATTTCGGCAACGCGAAGTAGAAATGAGCTCTCTATACCTGAAACAATTGTAATCTCGCGTGAATCCAAACTATATACCATTTTTTGATATACAGCCTTTCCCAAAAATTCTCCTTGATAGCTCCTACCTATAATTTTCGCATTTGCCGCAATATTCAAAGAAGCGGTCAACAGCGTATTGATTTTTTCTTCCAGTCGCGCTTCAAAGTCACTGTTCTTTGCAGGCGCGGCTAGAATACCCTTTCCTATGATCGCCATATCTGCTGTTGCTATATGCTCCAATAGCCATCCAATTCCGCTTCCGACAAAATCTTGTATCTCTTCTTTACTGCACTCACCACGCTTCACAATATCTTGATATTTTTTTAGCTGGATATTGCAAAATTCATCGTGCAACATCTTGTGTAATGTATACCCAGTGTAGCCGATTTTGCGCATGTATTCCTCTTCCGCCTTAGCATGACGCTCAAAATAGCTGGTTATATAAGTCAAAGTTTCCCGAACGAGGAATATACGATAATTTGCCTCATCTCCTCGTTCCCGTAACTTATTCAAAACCTGATCGGCCATTTGGAATAGCTGCTGATGTTCCTTGTCTAATTTTTCTATACCCGTAATATAATTGTCATTCCACCTAATCATACCTGTTCTCCTTCAATCTATTTTAGTTACAAAATAAGTGAGTCAGCATATCCTCCTTTAATGTTTCAGCAGAGCAATCTTTGGGAGCTGTTTTCCTGTTTGACTGTATAACGCCCGGGCGGAGGGATTTATTGCACAATGAAGAGAAACTTAAAAATCCAATAGAGTTTATGGGAAAATGCGGTGGACTGCCAGGAAAAATGGACAGGGCACTGGAAAAAAGCGGCGAAAGAGGGCGGGATTTTCTCTGTTGCTTTTTCCCTGAGGAACCATTATACTATATATTATGGAAACCATTTATGCAAATGGAGGATTACATATGAAAGGAAAGCGAGTTCTCTCTCTGGCGCTGGCCGCGCTGATGACGCTCTCCCTGCTGGTGGTGCCCGCAGCGGCCGTCAGCTTTACCGACATGACCAATCACTGGGCCAAGGACGATGTGGAGTACCTAGCCACCCAGGGGGTGGTCAAGGGAACCAGCGCAACCACCTTTGCTCCCGACCAGAAGATGACCGCCTGTGAAGCGCTGCTGTTTTGCTCCCGTGCCACCGGCGTGGACGCCATTGACAAGGAGGCCATCGCCGAGGACTGGGAGGACGAGCTGAAGGAGTTCCTGCCCGAGGAGATGTACGCCTGGGCGGCCCAGGAGATGGCCGTCTGCCTGGAGACCGGCATCATCTCGGAGACCGAGCTGCGGGCCCTGAGCAGCGCGGGCGGGCTGGTGAAGTCCATCACCCGTGAGACGCTGGCCATGTATCTGGTGCGGGCCATGCAGCTCGCCCCCCTGGCCCAGAGCCTGACCTCCTACCCCATGAGCTTTGCGGACACTACCTCTATTTCCGCCTCCCTGCAGCCCTATGTATACCTGCTGAACATGTACGGCATCGTCAAGGGCAACGAGCTCAACCGCTTTCTGCCACAGAACTCCCTGACCCGGGCCGAGATGGCCACCATGCTCCGCCGGGCCATCGACTTTATGGACGAGCGGGGCATCTATGCCGAGCTGCCCGGCTACACCGACTATGACTGGGTGGGCGGCACCATCGCCGCCGTGTCTACCGGCAGCAGCGGCGTTACCCTGCTGACCCTGACCAGCGTGGTCAGCGGCACCCGCAGCATCTCTCTGCCCGCCGACGCGGAGATCTACGAGAATAATATGCTCTCCTCCGCCGATGCCCTGAAGGTGGGCAGTTACGCCCGGGTGAACCTGGACAGGAAGGGTACTGCCGAGTCCGTGCGCCTGGGCGGCGCGGTCACCTCCTATACCGGCTCCGTCACCGGCGTGGAGCAGGACAGCCTGACCGTGACGGTCAACGGCGCCTCCAAACGGCTGGACATCGACCGCTTTACCGAGGTGCAGGTGGGCAAGACCGCCGGCGACTACACCCTGCTGGATCCCCAGGCCGGATACACCACGGCCACCTGCTATGTGGACGCCATGGGCCATCTGGACGCGGTGCAGCTCTCCGGCGGCACCCGCGCCGAGGAGGGCATACTGGTGAAGGTGGAAAACGGCACCGGCGGCCAGCGGCTCCAGGTGTCGGCCTTTAACGGCGAAACCAGGCGCTACACCCTGCCCGCCGGGGCGGGCGTCACCGTCAACGGCGTGGTGGGCACCGTGTCCGACCGCTATGAGGGCGACTACGTGAGCCTGCGGGTATCCAACGACGAGGCCAACGAGCTGGTCAGCATAGCGGTGGACACCGTAACCGATTACGTCCAGGGCTCCGTCAAGAGCTTTACCTATGCCAAGGATCAAAACGACATCACCCTGACCAACCTGAGTACCGGCAAATCCACCACCTACGACATCTCCTCCAAGGCAGCCATCCGCTTCAACGGCGAGGACATCGCACTCAAGGAGCTGGAGCGGAACTCCTTCGCCACCCTTCAGCTCTCCGGCGGGGATGTGGTGACGCTGCTGGACGCCTATCCTGGCTCCACCACCACCGAGGGCGTCATTGAGAGCATCACCTACGGTACCCCCACTACCCTGGCGGTCAAGACCGCCAATGACAGCGTAATGACCTTTGAACTGGATCTCACCGACCTGCCCGCCATCTACCGGGACGGTAAGAGCAGCTCTCTGGACAAGATCAAGAGCGGCGACACCGTGGTGGTCACCGTGCGTTACAACAAGGTCACCACCCTGGAGACCACGCCTCAGAGCGCAAACGTCACCGGCACTATCACCCGGGTGGTGCAGGATGCCGCCGGGATCACGTTTGATGTGAAGCTCACCGACGGCTCCACCGCCTCCTATACCGTGTCCGAGGGCGTTTCTGTCACCCAGGACGGCACCGCCGTCTCCCTCTACACCCTCAAGCCCAACGATGCAGTGGCCATGGTGGTCAGCGGCGGAGATGTGGTGTCCATCGAGGTGGACAGGGGTTCCGGCTCCAGCAGCCAGCTTGAGGGCACGGTCCTGGTGCCCAACACCAAGGACAAGACCCTGATGGTACAGCTCACCGACGGCAACGTGCTCACGGCGGACGTGTCCGACGCCAGCTTTATGTCCGCCAGCGGCTCCTCCACCAGCCTGCGCCAGTTGGAGGTGGGGGACCGGGTGCAGCTCTTCGGCGATTACAAGGGAGCCCAGTTTGTAGCCACTCTGGTGCTAAAGCTGTAAGTATTAAATGTAATGACATGAAAACGGCCCCGGAACCGCTCGGTTCCGGGGCTGTTAGGCTAACAATAAACCTTCCTGTGCAAGACTTCGGAGGGAAGGATAGTGTGAAAGGGAACCGTCAGGGTTCCCTTTCACGTTGGATCAAACGACTTTTTGAAGCTTTCTGGAAGCTTCAAAAAGTCTAGCATCCAGCCGAAAAGTCTTTTCGGCTGGATGACGGCCCCGGAACCGAGCGGTTCCGGGGCCGTTTTGCAGGCCTCACGCCGGGAGGCGGAACCGCGCCGGCAGCTCCTCCGGCGGCACACCCAGGAGCAGCAGAGTGCCCGCGGCGGCCAGAAAGGGCAGGGGGGAGGCGCCGGTAGAGAAGGGGAGCACCAGCTCCTGCTGCTCCACCACCGCCCCGCCCAGGGTGACCAGCTCCCGCTGGACGGCCAGGCACAGCCTGTCCCCCTCCAGGCTGGAAAAGGTGAGGGTATCCCTGGGGGAGGTGCCGTAGCTCACGGCCTGGCGGGCGTTGAGGGCCCGGGCCAGCGGCCCCGCCGTGCCGGGCAGCAGCACCGTCCCGCAGGGGACGGCCCCCGCGCCGGCCCAGCCCCGTGCCGCCGGTGACACCGTCAGCAGCTCCAGCCGCGCGCCGGCCAGCTCCGCCGGGTGCCGCCCGGCACGCACCTCCGCCGCCAGCTCTCCCAACCCGGCCTCCACCGCCGCCCGAATCCCCTCGTCCCGCTCCCAGATTCCCACACGCAAGCTCCGCCACCTCCCGCTTTGCTGTAGTGTGCGGAAAATATGGGATTTTATGCGCCATTTGTCCCGGAACGCAGCGCGGGCCTTGACTTTTGCGGCCTGAATGCGTAAAATAATACGAACCGATAACTTTAGAATAAAGGATTGAGATAGAGATGGCACAGGACAAGAAACAGGTGGAACAGATTACCGATATGGAGGTGGACTTTGCCAAGTGGTTCACCGACGTGTGCAAAAAGGCGGAGCTGATTGACTACTCCTCCATCAAGGGCATGTTCATCCTCCGCCCCTATGGCTACGCCATTTGGGAGAATTTCCAGAAGATCCTGGACGAGAAGTTCAAGGAAACCGGGCATGAGAACGTGTACCTGCCCATGCTGATCCCCGAGAGTCTGCTCCAGAAGGAGAAGGACCATGTGGAGGGCTTCGCCCCCGAGTGCGCCTGGGTGACCATGGGCGGCTCCGAGAAGCTGGAGGAGCGCTACTGCATCCGCCCCACCTCCGAGACCCTCTTCTGTGAGCACTACGCCAACATCATCCACTCCCACCGGGACCTGCCCAAGCTGTACAACCAGTGGTGCTCCGTCCTGCGCTGGGAGAAGACCTCCCGCCCCTTCCTGCGCCACCGCGAGTTTTTGTGGCAGGAGGGCCACACCATGCACGCCACCGCCGAGGAGGCCGTCGCCGAGACCGAGCGCATGTTCAACATCTACGCCGACTTCTGCGAGAACTACCTGGCCATGCCCGTGGTGAAGGGCCGCAAGACCGACAAGGAGAAGTTCTCCGGCGCAGAGGCCACCTACACCGTGGAGTGCATGATGCACGACAAGAAGGCCCTCCAGGCCGGCACCAGCCACTACTTCGGCGACGGCTTCGCCCGCGCCTTCGACATCACCTTCGCCGGCAAGGACAACCAGCCCCACCACCCCTTCCAGACCTCCTGGGGCGTGTCCACCCGCCTGATCGGCGGCGTCATCATGACCCACGGCGACAACAACGGCCTGGTGCTGCCCCCCCGCATCGCTCCCACCCAGGTCATCATCATCCCCGTGGCCCAACACAAGGAGGGCGTCATCGAGGCCAACGAGGCCGTCATGGCCCGCCTGAAGGCCGCCGGCATCCGGGTGAAGATGGACGCCTCCGACAACTCCCCCGGCTGGAAGTTCGCCGAGTACGAGATGAAGGGCGTGCCCCTGCGGCTGGAGCTGGGCCCCAAGGACATCGAGAAGAACCAGTGCGTCCTGGCCCGCCGGGACAGCGGCGAGAAGGTCTTTGTCTCCCTGGACAACATCGAGGAGACCGTCAAGACCATGCTGGACGCGGTGCAGCAGGGCCTGTTCGACAAGGCCAAGCGCAACCTGGACGAGAATACCTACGCCTGCGCCACCCTGGAGGAGGTCGAGGAGAAGATGGCCAGCCAGGGCGGCTTCGCCAAGACCATGTGGTGCGGCGAGCTGGCGTGCGAGTTGAAGATGAAGGAGGAGGCCGGAGTGTCCTCCCGATGCATCCCTCTGGAGCAGGAGCACCTGGGCGACACCTGTGCCTGCTGCGGCAAGCCCGCCAAGCACATGGTGTACTGGGGCGTGGCGTACTGACGCTTCAAAGGGGGGCGGCATGCCGCCCCCCATATAATATCAGATGATTAACTATGACTAACCAGAAAAAGGAGGGAACTCATGCAATCCATTTTATGGGCGGCCACGGGGACCGGCTTCACTTTTTTGATGACCACTCTGGGCGCCGCCATGGTCTTTCTGTTCCGAAAGCAGCTCAATGCGTCCATCCAGCGTATCTTTCTGGGCTTTGCCGCCGGGGTGATGATCGCCGCCTCGGTGTGGAGCCTGCTCATTCCCGCCATGGAGGAGGCGGAGGCCTCCGGGCTTCCGGGCTGGCTGCCGGCGGTGGGGGGCTTCGTGCTGGGCATCGGCTTCCTGCTGCTGCTGGATGTGCTGCTGCCCCACCTCCATGTGGATGCCAGGCAGCCCGAGGGGCTCCACTCCTCCTGGCGGCGCACCACCCTGCTGGTGCTGGCCGTGACGCTGCACAACATCCCGGAGGGGATGGCCGTCGGCCTGTCCTTCGCCCTGGCCGCCCAGCACGCCGGTGAGGGGGCGGCCCTGTCCGGGGCCCTGGCGCTGGCTCTGGGAATTGGAATCCAGAACTTCCCGGAGGGGGCGGCCATCTCCCTGCCCCTGCGGCAGGAGGGGCTGTCCGCCGGGCGGGCTTTCCTCTACGGCAGCGCCTCCGGCGTGGTGGAGCCTGTCTTCGGTATCCTGGTGGTGCTGGTGGCGGGGACGATCCAGCCCCTCATGCCCTGGCTGCTGTCCTTCGCCGCCGGGGCCATGATGTATGTGGTTGTGGAGGAGCTCATCCCCGAGGCCCACTTGGGGGAGCATTCCAACACCGGCACCCTGGGAGTCATGGCGGGCTTCCTGCTCATGATGGTGCTGGACGTGGCGCTGGGGTGAGCCGCCCTACCTTGTGCGGTAGGGGCGGCCCTTGTGGCCGCCCGCGCCCCAGGCACTCTCTGGCGGG
>ENA-OXEC01000073-OXEC01000073.1-human-gut-metagenome-genome-assembly--contig:-NODE-73-length-70741-cov-34.7474_pt1 | contig 70741 bp, 54 predicted proteins | sample MGYA00249351_ERZ652235 | MGnify/ENA primary metagenome ERZ652235 (study PRJEB26925, sample SAMN05826906) | human gut metagenome | biome: ENVO:2100002; feature: ENVO:00000062; material: ENVO:00002003...
TAGAGCAGAGGACTGAAAATCCTCGTGTCGCTGGTTCGATTCCGGCTCTGGGCATTTTCGTTGCCAAGAGTAATGAAATAATTGAATACGGGCGTGTAGCTCAGTTGGTAGAGCACTTGACTTTTAATCAAGTTGTCCGGGGTTCGAATCCCCGCACGCTCATTGTAGAACAAGCGATTTTGCTTGTTCTTTTTGTTATATTAACTTATATTTTGATTACACCTATGCTATGCAAAAGATTCAGCACAGACATAATATGTGAAAAAGTCTGAAATATGTTGGAATATTTATTTGAATCGGAAATAGATGTGGATAACATCTAATTTACAACACAGGTATACAGAAGATATAATAAAAGCGAAAGTGATACGGATAGAAATAAATTGGAAGGATAAGCATTTGCAGAAAAATTTATGGAATACTTATATGAAAAATTAGAAGCATATGGGAAGTCGGATTATTATGGGTTTCATATGCCTGGGCATAAACGTAATTCGGATGTTACACGAGCGAATTTACCATATGGAATTGATATTACAGAGATTGAAGGATTTGATAATCTTCATCATGCGGAGGAGATCATCAGGGAAGCGGAAGTCAGGGCAGCGTCCATGTATCATGCAGAGGAGACGCACTATTTGATTAATGGGAGTACTGCGGGTATTTTAAGTGCGGTAATGGGATGTACTAAAAAAGGCGGAAAGATTTTAATGGCAAGAAACTGTCATAAGTCGGTCTATCATGCTGTTTTTTTAAATGAATTGCGTCCGGTATATATTTATCCGGAATTTGATGAGACAATGGAACTGAATATGGCTGTGTCTCCTGAGAAAATTGAGAGGTTATTAGAGGAACATAAGGAGGTTCAGGCTGTGGTATTGACATCACCGACATATGACGGGGTGTTGTCGGATATTGAGAGGATTTCTGAAATTGTACATCAGAAAAAAATTCCGTTGATTGTGGATGAGGCACACGGAGCACACTTTGGATTTCACCCTTATTTTCCGGAGAATGCAAATACAAAGGGAGCAGATGTTGTAATACACAGTCTGCATAAAACACTTCCGGCATTGACGCAGACAGCACTGATTCACTTGAATGGGACACGGATCGATCGAAGGAAGATTCGGAATTATCTGCATATTTTTCAGACAAGCAGTCCTTCTTATGTGTTGATGGCAAGTATGGATGAATGTCTGAGGACGGTGGCAGAGCAGGGGGATGTGTTGTTTGAGACTTATGTGAAGAATCTGGAAAGCAAAAGGGGAGAGTTGAAAAAATTAAAGCATATCAGATTGATGGAGACAGAAGAATTCGACAGATCCAAACTGGTGCTGTCTGTAAAAGATACGATTCTTAAGAAAGAGAATCGAGTGTTTACAGGGAAAATGTTATATGAGAGATTGCTTTTAGAATATCATCTGCAGATGGAAATGGCTGCAGGATCTTATGTGATTGCCATGACTTCGATTGGAGATACAAAAGAAGGAATGGATCGGCTGCTCAGTGCTTTGTTTGAGATTGATGAGGAATTGGAAAAAAAGTCAGAGGAAGAGAAAAGGTATTATCTGCCCCGTCAGGAACAGGTCTTCACGAGCTTTGAGGTAGAAGGAATGCGAAGAATGGAAACAGTAAGGAGCATGAGCTGGCAGGAGTCAGCGGGGTTTATTTCCATGGAATATGCGTATTTGTATCCGCCGGGAATTCCGCTGATCGTTCCGGGGGAACGGATCACTAAGGAAACAGCTGCAATGTTAGTAGATTATCAGAACAAAGGGTTTTCTGTGGAAGGAATGAATGTGGAAAACTATATCGAGGTGTTGATAAATGAGTAAAATTTTTTATATTATGGGGAAAAGTTCTTCCGGAAAAGATACGATTTATAAGAAAATAAGAGAAAAACTGCCGCAGTTAAAGCGGATTACTCCTTATACGACCCGACCGATCAGGGAAGGGGAGACCGATGGTGTGGAATATTTTTTTGTGGACGAAGAAAGGCTGAACGAACTTAAGGAGAAGGAACGTGTCATAGAAGTACGTTCTTATAATACAAAGTGTGGAATATGGACATATTTTACAGCAGATGACGGGCAGATTGATCTCCAGAAGTATGATTATCTTGTGATAGGGACTCTGGAATCTTATTATGGGATGCGGGAGTATTTTGGAGAAGAACAGCTGATTCCGATTTACATTGAGGTAGAGGACGGGCTGAGGCTGGAGAGAGCGCTTTGCAGGGAACGACAGCAGAAGGAACCCAAATATGCGGAGATGTGCAGACGTTTTCTGGCAGATGCAGAGGATTTCTCCGAAGAGAATTTGAAAAGAGCAGGCATTGTAAGGAGATTTGAAAATCTGAAGATGGAAAAATGTTTGAGTGAAATTACAGAGTTGATCCGGGAAGAAATGACTTCGCTTTAAAAGAAAACAGGAAAAAGATAAAAAGAGAAGCAGGCGGGCAGATTTGCCGTTTGTTTCTCTTTTTTTGCTTTACAAGGTTTTAACTTGCAATTGAAGTGATATTAAAAAAGGAATGTTATAATGACGAACGTGCCATTAAGAAAGGAAACAGTTTGATGTTAAAGAAAGTAATAGAAGAGGCATTCCCTACCGTACTGGCGTTTACCATGTCAGGAATGTACAGCATTGCGGATGGGATTTTTGTAGGAAAGGCAGCGGGAGATACAGGGCTTGCAGCGATTAATATTGCGTGGCCGATCCCGGCACTGATCACTGCGCTCGGAATTGGAATCGGAACGGGAGGAAGTGTTTTGTACTCTCATTACAGAGGGCGGGAAGAGCAGAAGGTATGTGAAAATTTGTTTGAGCTTACAATGACACTTCTGATCGGTACAGGTATACTTGCAACGATTTTGCTGTCTCTGGTACAGAAACCGTTTTTAGAAATTTTGGGAGCTGCGGGAAGTGTTCAGACGGAAGCAATCAAGTATACGGCGATCATTATTGCCGGAAGTATCCTTCAGGTGGCAGGAACCGGAATCATGCCTCTTTTGAGAAATATGAATCAGTCGCTGGGAGCAATGCTCAGCATGGCGGCAGGATTTGCAGTCAATATTCTGGTGAACTATTATCTGATGTTCCGATTGAATATGGGAATCAGGGGAGCCGCATTTGGAACGGTGACGGCGCAGGCCGTGGTAGTTATGGCAGGATGTGCGATCCTGTGGAAAACAGGTTATCGAAAATGGAGACTGTTGTGGCACAGGCAATATGCTGCAGATATTTTCAAGATTGGGATTACGGCATTTGGAACATCACTTGCGCCGACAGCTGCACTTATTTTTACAAATCTGCAGTGTCTTCGTTATGGCGGAAATGCAGCGGTGGCGTGTTATGCGGCTATTTCTTATATTGTATTCCCGGTTCAGTATTTTCTGACGGGAATCGGAGAAGGTGTACAGCCTCTGATTAGTTTTTATCATGGTGCGAAAAAGGAGACAGAGGTAAGAGCAGTAAAAAAAATCGCTTACACCGCAGAAATCATCTTAGGAATCACGGCGGCAGCAGTGACGATCTGTATGATTCCGTATATTGGAGGATGGTTTGGTCTGTCAGCAGAGTCAAAGCAGTATTTTTCTTCGGGGATGCTGATCAGTTCATTTGCATTTCTGTTAACGGGAACGGCAAAGTTGAATGTATCCTGTCTCAATGCAGTCATGCAGACGAAAAAAGCGGTGTTTATGACTTATATAGAAAGTCTGGCAGTTTCGCCAATCTGTCTGTTTTTGCTTCCGGCTGTCTGGGATATCAGAGGAATCTGGCTGGCGCTCCCGGCAACGGCAGGCATTATGACAGTGATTTACGGGTTGATAAGAAAGGATAGAAAAAATGAAGAATAAAGTAAAATTCAGGCAACTGGGCAGTGTGACTCTTTTTGTTCTGCCGGCATTCATTCCTCTGATCGTATTTTGGATTTATCCGATCCTGCGATCTGTCTATATTAGTTTCACAGACTGGGATTATATGACTCCGGACTACAATTTTGTATTTTTTGATAATTTTATTTCGTTGTTTCAGGATGCCAGATTTTACGATGCACTTTGGAACACAGTTGTGTTTACATTGGGAACTCTGATTCCGACGATCGTACTTGGTCTGATGCTGGCTCTTTTGATGCAGAAAGCATTTAAAGGAAGCGGGATCATCAAATTTATTTTGTTTTCGCCATGGATCACGCCGACTGTTGCAGTGTCGATCGTATGGACCTGGATCTACGATCCGAATACGGGAATTGCAAATACGGTAATGAGATTTCTGCATCTCCCCGAATTACAGTGGATTAAAAGTTCAGACACAGCAATGCTCGCTGTGATCATTGTGACTGTGTGGAAGAGTCTGGGATATGCGATGATCTTTTATCTTTCCGCATTGGAAAAGGTTCCGAAAGAGTTGTACGAGGCAAGCGGGCTGGATGGAGCAAAAAGGTGGCAGAGATTCCGGGATGTTACGATTCCGTGTATTTCTCCGACTACGTTTTTCCTGGTAATTATTACGATGGTAACTTCACTGCAGGCATATGATCAGATCCAGATCCTGACTCAGGGAGGTCCGTCCGGAAGCACAAGAACCTTGCTGTATATGTATTATCAGCTTGGGTTTGAAGAGTTTAACATGGGACAGGCAACTGCGGTGGCGATTGTGATGATTATAATCACCGTAGTATTATCGGCAGTACAGTTCGGTGCATCGAAAAAATGGGTGCATTATTAGAAAGAAGGACAGATTATGAAGATAAGAACAGGAATCGAAAAACTCGGAAAAGGAATGATTTTACTGATCTTCAGTATTTTCACAATCTTTCCGTTTGTATGGATGATTTTAAGTGCACTGAAAACAAAGGCGGAGATTATGGATGTCAGTTCATTTTTTCCGGCAGAATTCCAGTGGCATAACTTTTACCAGGTCATTTTTGAATCACCGCTTCTTCGATATGTCGGCAACAGTTTGTTTGTATCAGTGATCACGCTGGCGCTGCAGATCGTAACAGGTGCGATGATCGCCTATGCGATTGTTTTTATGAATTTTAAAGGCAAGAAAGCGTTGTTTGCAGTCATCATGGGAACTTATATGCTTCCGACAGCAGCAACATATATTCCGAGCTATATTATTCTGGCAAACTGGAATCTGCTGAACACGTTTACAGGGCTGATCATTTCCAACTGTGTCAGCATTTTCGGAATCTTTCTGCTTCGACAGGCATTCATGCAGGTTCCAATGGGACTGATCGAGGCAGCGAGAATCGACGGGGCAAGCTCCTGGAAGATTCTGTGGCGGGTCGTGTGTCCGATGACAAAATCTTCGTTCATCACATTTGGACTGATGAACTTTATTACCTGCTACAACAGTTATATGTGGCCTTCTCTGATCACAGATGCGGATGAGAAGATGATGGTGTCACAGGGATTGAGAAAATTCTTTATAGAAGGCGGTGCTTATGGAACAGAATGGCCCCTGGTCATGGCAGGAAGTACATTGATCGTACTGCCGCTTCTGATTCTGTTTGCATTTACGCAAAAGTGGTTTATCAATGGAATCGGCGGAGATACGGGTATGAAAGGATAATTCCTTTTTTACATAAAGAAAGCAAAGAAAAAATGACATACGATGCATGAAGGAGAAAAAAGAAAATGAAAAAGAGAATTGTATCAGCATTATTAGTTTGTGTACTTGGAATGTCCCTGGTGACAGGATGTGGAAACAATGCAAAGGCTGCAGAAACGACAAAGACGGCAGATGGAAAAATTCAGTTGGATCTCTGGTATTCCGGGGGAAAAACAGCAGTCAATGTATTTCAGGACATTGTAGATGCATTCAATGAGTCTCAGGACAAATATGAAGTTAAGACAACAACACAGGCGGATTATACAGAGACTTATGAAAAACTGCAGGCAGGGATTGCAGGAAAGAAAGCTCCGGACATGGCACTTCTGGATACAGATAAATCCAGAAATCTTTCTGAAAAAAATCTGGTTGCAGACATCAATGAGTATGTAGAAAAAGATGATTCCTTTGAAAAAGATGATTATCTGCCGGTATTTTATGAGCAGGGGGAGGATGAGAACGGAAAATTGTTTGCACTGCCTGCATATGGTACAACACAGGTGATGTACTACAATAAAGCGGCATTTGAAAAAGCGGGAATTGACCCGGCAACGATCAAGACCTGGCAGGATCTTGCAGCGGCAGCAGAGAAAATGACAGCTTCTGATGGTTCCTTTGTGGGCTGGGAGCCAATGTGGGGCTCAGGAAATCTGATTGATGCAGCACTCAGCAACGGAGCCTCTCTTCTGAGTGAGGATGGGAAAAAAGTGATGATCAATTCAGACGAATGGGTAGAGGTATGGGAGAGCTTCCGTACATGGATTCACGATGACAAGATCATGAAAGTAAATTCCGGTGGACAGGGCTGGGAATACTGGTACACGACGATTGACGACGTTCTGCAGAATAAAGCAGGCGGTTATACAGGTTCTTCCGGAGATCAGGCAGATCTGGACTTTAGCATTGTGGGAGCCATGGAACAGCCTGGATTTAACGACAACCCTTCAGCACCAACGGCAGATGCACTGCAGCTTGTGATGCTTCAGAATTCTTCTGATGAAGAAAAAGAAGGTGTTTATGAGTTTATGAAATATTTTACAACTCCGGAAAATCAGGCAAAATGGTCCATGGGCACAGGATATGTGGCAGTACGTGAGTCTACACAGGAAGTAGAAGAGTTTAAGTCTTATGCAGAAGAAAATCCTCAGGCACTGGTTCCGCTTCAGCAGGCATCTCACGGAACACCGGCTCTTCAGGATCCGACAGGAGGAAAGATTCTGGATGCCCTGTCAATTGCAGCGGATAAGGTAGAGTTGGAAAACGTACCTGCACAGGAAGCTCTGGATGAAGCACAGAAAACAGCACAGGAAGCATTGGATACATTATAAAATGAGAGATCAGATTAGATTTAAAATCGGAAAAGAAGAAAAAAATATTCAGGAAAAATGGATTGAAATTTCAGAGGGAACAGAACACATTCAGATGATGATAGAAATGCCTGAAGAATTTCAGTATATGGCATTCCTGTTTCTGGAAGATCCCAAAAAAGAAATTCGGTTTCAGAAGCTGCTGGGATATGGGCAGCAGAACCCGGGAATCGGAAAAAGCACAAAGGATACAACGATAGGAGGTGTTCCGGGAGAGATTTATCCCGGAACATGGAAAATCGGAATCGGCATTTTTACAGAATATGTTGCGCAGAAGCTGGGAGAACAAACCGGAGAAATTGTACTGACAGTTTCGGACCGGAAAGATGAGGTTTCTGATCCGATCTGCGGAGAATGCTGGGTGGAAAACGGACTTCATATTTCGGAAAAAAGCTATCGTTGGGAGAACGTATTTTGTCCGGAATCCGGATGGTATATGGGCGATTTTCATACGCATACGAGGTTGTCTGACGGAAAAGAAACGATCGGGCATGCTTCTGAAAGAGCAGAGGAAAGCGGTTTGGATTTTTATGTGCCGACAGAACATAATCTGATGCATACCGGCTGGTGTAAGACTTCACTCTGTGTGCTTCCCGGAATTGAGGTAACGACAGATAAAGGACACATGAATCTGTTTGGAATTACGGAAATGCCGGAGAAAATTCTGGAGATCGTGAAGCATAACGGAGAAGAGATCATAGATACGTATATGGATCAGACGATAGCACAAGCAAAACAAAAAGGATGGATTCGCAGTATCAATCATCCGTTTCTGACCATCTGGAAGTGGCAGTTTCAAAATACAGACCTGCGGGATATCAACTGTATGGAGATCATCAATGATCCGACGTATCCGGATGGACCAGGATCTAATGATATGGCAATTCGTTTTTTGGATCAAGTATGGAATGAAGGAATTCGTGTGTTCGGAGTGGGAGGAAGTGATTCTCACAATCTGGAGGATGAATTTTATGAAGGGGCAAGCCTTCCGTCTGCGGTGGGAGATCCCGCAACATGGGTATTTTGTGACGGATTAAGTCCGAAAAATCTGATGAATGCAGTAAGGCAGGGACATCTGTGTGTGACCAGATTCTGCAAAATAGAGCCAAAAATCAAGGTAGATGGTCAGGACTGTATTCCGGGAGATGAGATCACTGCAAAGAAGTGTGAGATTACATATCGGGCGGAAATTTTGGGACTGACAGAAGAACCGGAAGCATTTCTTGTGATGAATGGAAATTATGTGGAACTGCCGGTCAGTTCATCTGAAAACGGAAAATATCATGTAGAGACACACTTGATTCTGGAAAATACGTCCTGGCAGTGGATCAGACTGGAAGTCAGAACAAAGAAAAAAGAATTTCTGGGATATGTAAATCCGGTATTCCGAGGAAAGAAAGAGCCGGAGAGGATCACTTTCGGAGAAATCAAAGGAGAGACAGAAGGTTTAACAGATGATTAAAGGTATTTTATTTGATAAAGATGGAACTCTGATTGACTTTTTTTCCTTATGGCTGGGTGCGGCAAAAGCGGTCGTAATACAGTTTTTAAAAGAAAATGAGCTTTCGGAGGAAGTGAAGGAACGTGTGTTTTATGCTATGGGAATCGAGAATGGAGAAATCGATCCTTATGGCGGGCTTGCGTATAAGTCCTATTCAGAAATTGCTCTGGATATTACGGATGAACTTTCAAGGGAGCAGATTTATCTGGACAGCCGAAAAGTGAGGATGCAGCTGGAGCGGCTGTTTGCTGAATATGTGACGGAAAGTCAGGCACAGTATGTGGAAACAGCGGACATTAAAGCAGTCCTTGATTCGCTGAAACAGAGAAACATTTGGATTGGACTTGCAACAGCAGATACTGTGCCGTCTGCAAAAAACTGTCTGAAACGGCTGGAGGTACTGGAAAAATTTGATTATGTGGGAGCGGATGATGGTGTCCTGCGCCCGAAACCGGAAGCAGATATGTTTCTGGAATTTCAGAAAAAATTCGGACTGAAGCCGCAGGAAATCGCAGTGGTTGGAGATACATATAATGACATTCGTTTTGCAAGAGAAAACGGGGGAGTTGCCATTGGTGTTTTAAGCGGAGTGAGTCAGGAAGCAGATTTTTGCGGGGAAGCAGATTATATATTAAATTCTGTGGGAGAACTTCCGCAATTATTGGAACAGATATAGATATTAAGGAGGCATTGCTGTGGCTGAGATTCAGTTGAAACATGTATATAAAAAATATGAAGACAAAGTAGTTGCGGTACAGGATTTTAATCTTAAGATCAAGGATCAGGAGTTTGTGATTTTCGTAGGTCCTTCCGGATGTGGAAAATCGACAACGCTGCGGATGATCGCAGGATTGGAGGAAATATCCGACGGGGAGCTTCTGATCGATGGAAAAATGATGAATCAGGTACAGTCATGCGACAGAGATATTGCAATGGTGTTTCAGAATTATGCACTGTACCCGCATATGACCGTATTTGAGAATATGGCATATAGCCTCCGGCTGAAAAAGGTACCGAAAAAAGAACGCAGACAGAAGGTGGAGGAAGCGGCAAAGATTCTTGGACTCGAAGGGGTTCTGGACAGAAAGCCGGGAGAACTTTCGGGCGGGCAGAAGCAGAGAGTGGCAATGGGACGTGCAATTGTACGGAATCCAAGAATTTTCCTGATGGATGAGCCATTGTCCAATCTGGATGCAAAATTAAGAACACAGATGAGGGCGGAGATACTGAGGTTGTACCAGAAGCTGAAAACGACGTTTATTTATGTGACGCATGATCAGACAGAGGCGATGACACTTGGAACAAAGATTGTAGTGATGAAAGACGGAGTGATTCAGCAAGTCGCATCACCGGAAGAACTTTACAACTGTCCGGCAAATACATTTGTGGCAGGTTTTATCGGAATGCCGCCTATGAATTTCTTTCAGGGGAAATGCTGCAGAGGCGGAGAATATGGAACCTATCTTCAGATTGGAGATTTTGCGGTCAATCTGACAGAAGAAGATACCGAAAGAGTTTTCCGAAAAGGATATATGGGTGAGGTGATCACAGTAGGTGTGCGTCCGGAAGATCTGGTACTTACAGAGGAAGGAACAGAGCATGAGGTTCTGGTGTATGAAATGCTCGGTGCAGAAACCTATCTTTATTTTACATACGAAGGGAAGGATGTGGCATTGAGGACAAATGCAGACACACCATATAGACGGGGAGACAGGATTTCTTTTTGTCTCAGAAATGATAAACTGCACTTGTTTGACGGTGACACCGGGATCAGAATATAAGAAAGACGGCGGAAGGAGACTTCTGCTGTTTTTTTTGTGCAATTGCAGGAATCTGGGTATATCTTACATCAAAATTATGCTATACTGAAACAGTAACCAGAAGGAATTCAAGAAAAGACAGCAGGTGATGATATGAGCAGTTTTAAAGACGTGGTTGGACACAAAAATATAATACAGTATATTGAAAATGCGGTAAAAACAGATAAGGTTTCCCATGCATATATTTTGAATGGGGAAAAAGGTTCCGGAAAACGACTTCTGGCAAATTTGTTCGCTATGAGCCTGCAGTGTCAGAACCGGGATGAAGACGGAGACGCATGCGGAAAGTGCCAGTCCTGCAAACAGGCAGTATCGAATAATCAGCCGGATATTATCAGGGTGACACACGAAAAACCAAATACGATCAGTATTGATGACATCAGAGAGCAGATCAACAATGATATTGTGATCAAGCCATACAGCAGCAAATATAAGATCTATATTGTACCAGATGCAGATATGATGAGTGTACAGGCGCAGAATGCGCTGTTGAAGACGATCGAGGAGCCGCCGGCTTATGCGGTGATCCTGCTTCTGACAGAGAATGCGGAGATTCTTCTTCCGACGATCCGTTCCAGATGTGTAATGCTGAAGCTGAGAAATATCAAAGATCAGCTGATCAAAAAATATCTGATGGAACAGATGGAGATTCCGGATTATAAAGCAGATGTGTGCGTGGCGTTTGCGCAGGGGAATATGGGACGTGCGATCATGCTTGCGACATCAGAGCATTTTAATGAGATCAAGGAAGAGGCAGTTCATCTGCTGCGTGAGATCAATGACATGGATGTGGATGCGCTGGAGGCAGCCGTAAAACGAGTGGTTTCTTATAAGATGAATATCACAGACTATCTGGATGTGATCTCGGTATGGTATCGGGATGTGCTGATCTATAAAGCCACAAAGAATGTGGATCAGGTCGTATTTTCTGATCAGCTCAGATTTATCAAGGACCGGGCAAGCAAGAGCTCTTACGAGGGAATCGAGAATATTCTGGACGGAATTGAAAAGGCAAAGGCCAGACTAAAAGCAAATGTCAATTTTGAACTGACGATGGAATTGCTTTTATTGACAATAAAGGAGAACTGATAGAATGACAAAAGTGATTGGAGTAAGGTTTCGGACAGCCGGAAAAATCTACTATTTTTCACCGGGAAAGTTTGAGATCAAACAGGGAGACCACGTGATTGTGGAGACTGCGCGCGGTGTAGAGTATGGAAAGGTTGTGATCGGAACCAGAAAAGTAAAAGATCAAGAGGTGATACAGCCGCTGAAGTCTGTCATTCGGATCGCCACAGAGCAGGATCAGAAGACAGAAGAGAAAAATAGAGAGAAAGAAAAGGAAGCATTTCAGATTTGTCTGGAAAAGATCAGAAAGCATGGTCTGGAGATGAAACTGATCGATGCGGAATATACATTTGACAACAATAAAGTGCTGTTTTATTTCACAGCAGACGGGCGTATCGATTTCCGTGAGCTGGTAAAAGATCTGGCAGCAGTATTTCGCATTCGGATCGAGCTGCGTCAGATCGGTGTAAGAGATGAGACGAAGATCCGGGGCGGAATCGGAATCTGCGGAAGACCATTATGCTGTCACACGTATTTGTCCGAGTTTGCTGCAGTTTCCATTAAGATGGCAAAAGAGCAGAATCTGTCCCTGAATCCGACCAAGATTTCCGGAGTGTGCGGAAGGCTGATGTGCTGTCTGACGAACGAGGAAGAGACTTATGAAGAATTAAACAGCCAGCTTCCGTCAGTAGGAGATACGGTTACGACTTCAGATGGATTGACAGGAACGGTCCATTCCTTAAGTGTTCTGAGAAAACTGGTGAAAGTAGTTGTAAATCTGGAAAACGATGAAAAAGAAATCAGGGAATATCAGGCGGAAGAATTAAAATTCCGTCCGCGTAAGCGAAAAGCGAAGGTCTCAAAAGAAGAGATGCGCAAGCTCGCGGAACTGGAAAAGGGAGAAGGAGCGTCAAGATTAGATGACAAATAATTTAAAATCCGGAGAGCGTCTGGATGATCTGCAGCTTAATGGGCTTCAGATTATCCAGGATCCGGAACGATTTTGTTTTGGGATTGATGCGGTGATGCTTTCTGATTTTGCCAAGGTCAAACCGGGGGAGAAGGTTCTGGATCTGGGAACCGGAACCGGGATCTTACCGATTTTATTGTCTGCAAAGACCCGGGGAGAGCATTTTATCGGACTTGAGATTCAAAAAGAAAGTGCTGATATGGCGCGAAGAAGTATAGAGTGGAATCATCTGCAGGAAAAAATTGAGATTGTGCAGGGAGATATCAAAGAGGCGGCAGCGTTATTCAAGCCGACTTTTTTTGATGTGATCGTGACCAATCCACCGTATATGCTGAATCAGCATGGTCTGCAGAATCCGGGAGATGCCAAAGCGATCGCACGGCATGAGATTTTATGTACTCTGGATGATATTTTACGAGAGAGCAAACAATTACTTGCGGACGGGAAAGGGCGGTTTTATATGATACACAAACCGTTTCGTCTGGCAGAGATTCTGACGAAGATGAGTGAATATAAGATCGAACCGAAGCGGATCCGATTTGTGCATCCTTATATTGATAAGGAACCTACGATGGTGCTGATCGAAGGTCTTCGAGGCGGAAAACCGAGGGTAACGATCGAACCGCCTATAATTATGTATACCCGGTGAGGGTGAGAGAAAGGAAACAGCATGACAGGAACGTTATATTTGTGTGCAACTCCAATCGGAAATCTGGAGGATATGACTTTTCGTGTGATCCGTACACTCAAAGAAGTGGATCTGATCGCAGCGGAGGATACAAGAAACAGTATCAAGCTGTTAAATCATTTTGAGATACAGACACCAATGACCAGTTATCACGAATACAATAAATACGAAAAAGGAAGAAAGCTGGTAGAAAAGCTGTTGGAAGGACAGAATATCGCTTTGATCACAGATGCCGGAACGCCCGGAATTTCGGATCCCGGAGAGGAACTCGTGAAGATGTGCTATGAATCCGGAATTTCGGTAACATCTCTTCCGGGGGCAGCAGCCTGTATTACGGCGCTGACAATTTCCGGGCTGTCTACCAGACGATTTGCATTTGAAGCATTTTTGCCATCGGATAAAAAAGAGCGGGAACAGATTTTAAAGGAGATGGAGACTGAAACGAGGACCATGATCGTATATGAAGCACCCCATCGTCTTGTAAAGACTCTGAAATTGTTTCTGGAGCGGCTTGGAAACCGGAAGATTACCGTATGCCGGGAGTTGACAAAACGTCATGAGACAGCTCTTGCAGTGACTTTGGAAGAGGCAGTGGCTCATTATGAGGCAAATCATCCAAAAGGAGAATGTGTTCTGGTGATTGAGGGGAAGAGCCGGGAAGAAGCCCGGGCAGAGGAGAGAAAACAGTGGGAAGAAATGACCATTGAAGATCACATGGAAGTATACACAAAACAGGGAATGGATAAGAAATCAGCAATGAAAGCTGTCGCAAAGGACAGGGGAGTGTCCAAGCGGGATATTTACCAATATCTGGAAAGCAGAAAATAAAAAAGAAACGCAGGGATCAGGAAAGATTTCTGCGTTCCTTTTTTGTACGATGAGCTTATGTGATTCAGATTTTTTTGATATCCACAATCTCTCCGTCTCTCATGGAGATTACTTTTTGTCCTGCAATCTCAGTTTCTCCCCGCTTGTTAGTTACATAGAGGACTGTAATGCCAAGCTCTTTGTTGATGCGCCGGATATCACGCATCATTTCTTTTCTGCGATGTTCGTTCTGTCGGGCAAAATCTTCATCGACCAGAAGGACTTTTGGTTTGCATACAACAGCACGTCCAAGTGCAACGCGTTGTTTCTGCGCCTCATTGATCACCCGGATCTTTTTCTCAAGAATGTCCGTGATATTGAAAAAATGTGCTGCCATTTTCACACGGCTGTCAATAATCTGCCGCGGAAGATTGCGAAGGCGCAGTCCAAGCGCGATATTGTCATACACGTTTAAGTGAGAATAGAGCTGATAATTCTGAAACGCCATGGCAAGACTACGGTCACGGGGCAGAATATCGTTGAGCAGATCTTTTCCGAGATAGATTTCACCGGATGTAATATCCTCCATACCACCGATCATGCGAAGTATGGTGGATTTTCCGCAGCCGCTTGGTCCGAAAAAGGTAACAAACTCTCCGTCTTCTATATGCAAAGAAAGATTTTTGACAGATACAAATCCGTTGGGATATGTCTTGTTCAGATTTTCAAGAGTAATACTCGCCATCAGAACACCTCCTTATGTCTAACATCAGTGTACCATATTCAAACCTGCAAAACAATCTATTGCAGCATGAATTGAGCCAGGACCACGCTGGCTGCAAGTCCGGCGAAGGTGGCAATCAGCGCTCCAGTCAGTGTGTAGCGGGAGTTTTTGATCTTTGCGGTCATGAAATAGACACTCATAGTATAAAAGATGGTCTCTGTACAGGACATGGAAATGGATGCAATCAGTCCGATCAGAGAATCCGTACCAAACTCTTTATAGAGATCCAGAAGAAGTCCGGTAGCGGCTGAGGAAGAAAACATTTTGACAACCGTAAGAGGAACCAGTTCTCCGGGAAATCCAATGGCAGCAGTAAACTGCCCAATACAGGAGGAAATCATCTCCAGAAACCCGGAAGCGCGGAGAATACCCACTGACACCATAAGTCCGATGAGTGTGGGCATGATCTTGAGAACGGTTAAAAATCCGTTTCGGGCACCTTTGATGAAATGTTCATAGACGTTGATCTTCATCAGAAGTCCATAGACGATGATGGCAAGGATCAGAAACGGGACAATAAAATTGGTGAGGTAGAGAAAAAGATTCATGAATGACTCCAAAATAAAATCAGATTTTTAAATCTATATGCGGTTTCAGAGAATAACATCCCTCAAGAACTCATAAGATAAAACAAAATCGATTTTGGGAGTTTGCCATGTCAGATCGTTTGCGAAAGAGCACAAAAAAGCAAGTCATCTCGATCATTCTTGTTCTTACCTTGCTGTTGTCTGTGATATTGTCCGGATGTCACGGGCAGTCTTCAGAAATCCAGAATAAAAAGTTCAGAAAATTTACCGAAACCTTATTTTGTCAGGAAGTGGCGTCAAATACGGTCAGTCTGCATTATACACTCAAAGATCCCGGTCAGTATGGGATTCAGGATTCCCCGGTTACATTCGGATATTTTAATACGGATAAAGGAACCCGAAAAATTTCCACAGAAAATACACAGGCGGCATTGAAACGATTTTCCTATCGGAAATTATCAAGGGAAAACAGGCTTACATATGATGTGTTGGATTATTATCTGGAGTTATCTAAAAAAGAAAGTGACTATCTGCTGTATGAAGAGCCCATGGGGACAGTCAGCGGTGTGCAGACACAGATTCCGGTACTGTTGTCAGAATATCAGTTTCAAAGTAAAGAAGATGTGGATGCTTATCTGGAGTTGATGAAAACAACACCCGATTATTTTAATTCCCTGATCGCATTTGAACAGGAAAAGGCACAAAAAGGGCTTTTTATGGCAAGCTATACGGCGGACACCGTAATTGAACAGTGTCAGGCATTCATTGATATGGGAGACTCCAACTATCTGATTTCCACGTTTGTTGATCGGATCCAGAAGCTTACAGATCTGTCCGAATCGGAGAAAAGTGATTATATCCAGAAAAATGCATATATGCTGCAGACCTATGTGTTGCCGGCCTATCAGCAGCTGATTAAAGCCGTGGTGGAGTTGAAAGATTCCGGTAAGAACGAAGAAGGACTCTGTTATCTGCCAAACGGAAAAGAATATTATGAACTGACAGTGCAGGCGTCCACAGGATCTGCAAGAACAGTTCCTCAATTACAGAAACTGACAAAGAATCAAATGAAAGATGATCTGGCGGCAATGAAAGCTGTGATCGGACTGACAGCAGAACAGGCAAAGGAAACAGCAGTGATGGAATCTACCGATCCAAAAGAAATATTAAACAGCCTGAGTCTGGATATTCAGAAGACGTTCCCAAAACTTCCCCAGACGAGTGTAGAAGTAAAATATGTGCCAAAAGCCATGGAAGCACATCTAAGTCCGGCATTCTATATGATACCGGCATTGGATGACACAGAAGAAAATGTCATCTATGTCAATCAGGCCCAGATGGGTAATAAGCTGACACTGTATACAACACTGGCCCATGAGGGGTATCCGGGGCATCTGTATCAGACGGTTTATTACGCATCGACAAAGCCGGATCCACTGCGCAGTATTTTCAATTTTGGCGGATATGTAGAAGGCTGGGCAACGTATGCGGAAATGGGTTCCTACTATCTGGCAGATTCTCTTACCAGAGAGCAGGCGGTTCTGCTTCAGAAAAACAGTTCCATTTTGCTGGCATTGTATGCGCTGGCAGATATGGGCATTCATTATGATGGGTGGAATCGGATGGATACTGTAAAATTTTTCAAAGAATATGGAGTCGGAAGTGCGGAGATCGTAAATCAGATTTATGATCTGATCATTGGATCTCCGGGAAATTATCTGAAGTATTATATCGGCTATGTAGAATTTCTGGAATTAAAGAAAAAATGGGTCGAAAAAAAAGGCGAGAATTTTTCCCAGAAAGAATTTCATAAGGCAGTACTGGATGTAGGACCGGCACCGTTTGAACTGGTAGAAAAATATATGTGGCAGGGAGAAAAATAAAAGATGTTGAATTATCTGTGGGCAGGAATGATTATAATCGGAATCATATATGGTGCATTCACCGGAAAAATGCCCGATATCACGAATGCAGCTCTGGATTCTGCAAAAGATGCAGTAACCTTGTGTATTACAATGGTGGGAGTGATGGCATTCTGGATGGGAATCATGGAAATTGCGTCCCGGGCGGGAATTATTGAGATGGCATCGAAAAAAATGAGACCGCTGATCCGATTTTTGTTTCCTGATATTCCGAAAGAGCATCAGGCGAATCAGTATATTACAACAAACTTTATTGCAAATTTTCTGGGGCTTGGCTGGGCGGCAACGCCTGCCGGACTTCAGGGAATGCAGGCACTGGCCGAATTAGAACAGGAAAGAAGGATGAAAAGAGCGCCGGGAAAGGCAAGAAAGCCCGGCGTGGCATCCAATGAAATGTGCACATTTCTGATCATGAATATCTCTTCGCTGCAGTTGATCCCGATCAATGTGATCGCCTACCGGAGTCAGTATGGAAGTGTGAATCCGGCGGCAATTGTAGGTGCGGGGATTGTGGCGACAACAGTGAGTACGCTGGCCGGGATGGTGTATTGTAAGATTATGGACAGGAAGAGATAAGTCCGATCCGGGCATACTCGATCAATTCTTCTTCCACGCGTTTCATCACTTCTTTTGTCTCCGGATTGGTATAAGGGATCCTGGCAATGATTTTGGGAATATAGTTTTGCTCTTCGATGATATCCAGACTTTCCCGGAAGTTAATATCATAAAAATAAGCAAGATAAGAAATCCAGTAATCCATCGGTGTTACCCGGTCAGAGGACAGGATACATTCATGACGTAAAATAGAATCTCTTACTTTTGGAGAAATCGCAGAGGCGCCTGTTTCCTCTGCGGAAGTATCCATAAAAGTTTCCAGTCTGTCTTCCAGTTTTACACGGCAGTTGTCCAGTTTATCGGCATCCCGGATGATCTTTGCATGAAGTAAAGTACGTGCATCGGAAATTCCATCCAGCTTAAAATCACTGTGTTTGGCAATGGAAATACGGATGATTTCGTCAAAATCAGATTCGGGAACAAACCTGCGGATCAGGTTTTCTCCATTATCATTATTGAACAGAATTTTCACACCGTAAGCGGCATGATCCATCGTGTCCGGAAGAAAGCTGTCGAAGCGTTTTAACTGCTCAAAACGTCCGATATCATGCAGCAGGGCGATCATCTTTGCAAGTGTGGTATCTTCCTCAGATAACCGCATACGGGCTGAAATGTCAGTACTTTCTTTTACAACGCCGTAAGTGTGTACGATCTTTAAACGGATTTTGTCATTGTGGCAGTCGTAGTCTTTTAAATAATTGTTGAATTGTCTTTTTGCGGTGTAAAAATCCATAAAAGTGGCACTCCTTACAAATTACGTTGTTCTTCTAACTGTTTCTTAAGCTGCTCAAGTTCTTTTTCTTTTTGTTGCAAAAGAACTTCCTGAGATGCAAGCAACTCATTTTTTTGAGCAATAGTATTCTGTTGTTCATCGATCGTATCCTGCATTTGATCGATCATGTACTGCACGGTATTCTTATCCAATATTTGTAATTCTTTTGAAAACAATCCCATAACTTTCTCCACATTCCTGCAAAGCTCATAAATCTCCCGGTACATAGGAATAAACTTCGGATATTGTTTGATTAGCTGGACGATTATTTCCGGATTATCCTCGCTGAGAAATGTGAGCCACGCATCTAAATCGTTTTTGATACCTTATCGGACAAAGTCCGCCCGCCGCAGGCATGTATTACGGGATGCCCGGATGGGTATACCTTTATTGTGACGGGTTTCCCGATAGATGTCAAGTGGGATGAAAACGAATTCCTGCCGGCAATATTTAGGGGGGGACATCTTCAAAAAAGATTATGGTATAATAATACTCTTATAAGAAACCAAGTCAGGAAATGATATTTTATAGCAAGGGAGGCAGAGGATGCTGCGTGTAGCTGTTGTAGAAGATGAAACTGAATATCGTGGATTGATACAGGAGATGGTGGGCAGATATGCAAAGGAATATGATCTCCAGATTCAGACTACAGCATTTCCGGACGGCAGAGAGCTGGTTTAGAATTATCACAAATTTGACATTCTTCTGATGGATATCGAAATGCCTCATCTCAATGGTATGGAGGCGGCTCAGAAGATACGGGAACTGGATAAGGAGGTAGTGATCGTTTTTATCACGAATATGGCGCAGTATGCGATCAAGGGCTACGAAGTAGATGCGCTGGATTTCATTTTAAAACCGCTCAACTATTATACCTTTTCCATGCGTTTTACAAGAGCTGTGGGAAGAGTGAAAAACCGGGAAGGAAAAAGGATCTGTCTGAATCTTCCGGATGGGGCGAAATTTCTGGACAGCAGAGAGATCTATTATGTAGAGATCCAGAACCGGATGCTCCACTATCACACGAAAGCAGGAGTATTTACGATTCGCGGAGCATTAAAGGACGTGCAGGAAGAGCTGGAAGACTGGCATTTTGTAAAATGCAATCAGTGTTATCTGGTAAATTTGAAGTATGTTTCCGAAATCAGAAAAAACATTGCGGTTGTGGGTGGAGATGAGCTGGAAATCAGCAGGAGAAACAGACCTGCATTTCTGAGTGCAGTGGTAGATTTTCTGGGAGGCTGATGCAGGAAAGGGAAGAGGGAAACGATGAGTGAAAATCTAAAGCTGGGAATGGAGAGCCTGTGGTATGGGATTAATTTATGGATATCCTGTCTGGTGTTTCTGCTTCCGCTGAGAAGAAAGACACATTTTAAAGTCAGACTGATTCTGTCGGGAGCAGTATGTGTTTTAATTCTGTCCGGAGTATATTATTTGATAGAAAATCTTACAGACTGGAGCTACTGGGGGCAGGTTCCCCTTTTATTTATTACGTATTTTAGTGCGGTTCTGATTTTTTACAATTGTGTGAAGGGCAAGGGATTTGGCCTCTGGTATTGTGGTGTATGGGGAACGATTACATTTTTGCTGGTACTGGAAACCAGCTATGTACTTTGCAGTCCACTGCTGGGAGATTTGGGAAACTGGCTTTTGAAAATTTTATTTTCGGTGGCAGTAAATGTGGCCATAGGACTGACACTGGCTCGCTGGATGCCGGAAAAGGGGCAATATCAGATTGGCCCGAGACAGATGGTTTCTGCATGGGTGTTTTGTATTATGTCAGAAAATTTGTTTATTTACGCAAAGGTCGATCCGGGGGCTGCTTTATTCAACATTGTGTTGCAGTTTTATTGTATCACCTTATTGTATCTGCAAAGTGCATTGTTTAAAAAGAGCAGTATGAGAAAAGAGCTGGAAACCATTCAGCTTCTCTGGCATCAACAAAAAGGGCAGTATCAGCTGTCCAAAGAGACGATAGAGCTGATCAATCACAAATGTCATGATCTGAAGCATCAGGTACAGGCGATACGTGCTGTCAAAGATGAAAAAGAGAGGGAAACATATCTCGAAAAAATTGAAAAATCCGTGCAGATCTACAGTGCTATTGTGAGAACAGGAAATGAAATTCTGGATACCATTTTGACAGAAAAAAGTCTGATCTGTGAAAATAGCGGGATTCATATCAACTGTGTGGCAGATGGATCTCTGCTGGCTTTTATGAATCCGGTAGATTTGTATACATTGTTTGGAAATGCTCTGGATAACGCAATTGAAGCGGTGAGAAAGCTGGAAAGCAAAGAAAAAAGAGTGATTGATATCATGCTGTACGAAAGACAGAGCTTTCTGATGCTGCAGATAGTCAATCCGATGTGCGGAGAAGTGAAGTTTGAGGATGGACTTCCGCTTACGACAAAGGCGAAGAACGGATATCACGGATATGGAATGAAGAGCATGCTCCATACCATTCAAAAATATGAGGGACATTTGACAACAGAGGTAAAAAATGGATGTTTTTATTTCAACGTTATGCTTCCTCTTGAAAGAGATTCCAACAAAAAGTAGAAGAGACACAAAGGGTCTGGTCAGTGAGCCAGGCTCTTTTTTGTAAAAAATTTACCCACTTACACCACAAGAAATACCACCTGAACAAAAACGGTTGTACTTGCAAATTATTGCAGATATAATCATTTCGAAATAAATTGAGAAGTGTAAGAAATAACAAAAACATGGAGTAATTACTATGCGAACCAGTAAAATGAGAAGAGAAATTGAACTGAAGAAAGGCTGGGTGTTCACAGGGCGTGACGGAAAAGCGGTCAAAGTGGATTTACCGCATACCTGGAATGCAGTGGACGGACAGGATGGAGGAAATGACTATTATCGAGGAACCTGTCATTACAGCACTACATTTTCAGCCCCGGATTTTGACAGCAAGACCCAGAGAGTATACCTGGAGTTTCAGGGAGTAAATTCCTCTGCCGAGGTGGAGTTAAACGGTCAGAAGGTGATGAGTCATGACGGCGGATATTCCACATTCCGTGCAGATGTGACAGAGTTTTTAACAAAAGAAAACAAGTTAGAAGTAGCAGTGGATAACAGTGTCAACGACAGAGTATATCCTCAAAAAGCAGATTTCACATTTTATGGTGGAATTTACAGAGATGTTCTTCTTCGTATTGTATCAAATGAACATTTTGAGATGGACTACTACGGCGGAGACGGTGTAATGGTAACGCCGACAGTGGAAGGAAAAGATGGAAAAGTTCATGTAGAGAGTTTCCATAAGGCAGAAAATGCTGAAGTAGCAGTAACTTTAATTGATGCACAGGGGAATCCTGTAGCAAAAGGTGAAGGAAAAGATGTGACGATTACGATACCGGATGTACATCTTTGGGATGGAGTGGAAGATCCATATTTATATACAGCAGTAGTAGAGTTGATGAAAGACGGAGAAGTCAAAGACGACGTTTGCATTCCATTTGGTGTCCGTACATTCAGCGTGGATCCGAAAAAAGGATTTTTCCTGAACGGACGATCCTATCCTCTGCATGGAGTATCCAGACACCAGGACCGGAAGGAAATCGGAAATGCATTAACAAAAGAACACCACAGAGAAGATATGGAATTTATTCGTGAGATCGGGGCAAATACAGTTCGTCTCGCGCATTATCAGCATGATCAGTATTTCTATGATCTGTGTGATCAGTACGGAATGATTGTCTGGGCGGAGATTCCATACATCTCAGAACATATGCCAAACGGACGGGAAAATACCATTAGCCAGATGAAAGAGCTGATCGTACAGAATTACAATCATCCAAGTATTGTTACATGGGGAATATCCAATGAGATCACGATTTCCACAAAGGATAATAAGGATATGCTGGATAATCACCGTGAACTCAATGAGCTGTGTCACAAAATGGATTCCACACGTCCTACAACACTGGCCTGCTATGCAGTGTGCGGTCCTTTCAACAAGGTAGCACATCTGTCTGACTTAGTAAGCTGGAACTTGTATTTGGGATGGTATGTTCCAGGGTTGTTTTTAAATGACTGGTGGATCAGCTTTTTCCACCGCGTGTACCCTAACAGGTGTTTGGGATATTCTGAGTATGGCTGTGAAGGAATGCCGAATTTACATTCCTCACGTCCAAGAAGAGGAGACCATACAGAAGAATATCAGAGTCTCTACCATGAATTTATGCTGAAATGTTTTGAGCGTCATCCGTATATGTGGAGTACCCACGTATGGAACATGTTCGATTTTGCGGCAGATGCGAGAGATCAGGGTGGAGAGCCGGGAATGAATCATAAGGGACTTATGACATTCGACCGGAAAGTAAAAAAAGACAGCTTCTACATTTACAAAGCGTACTGGAGCAAAGAGCCTTTCGTACATCTTTGCGGAAGCCGCTACGTAGACAGAACGGAAGCAGTCACTACAGTTAAGGTTTATTCGAACCAGACAAAAGTTGCATTATATGCAAACGGCAAGCTGCTGGAAGAAAAGACAGGCAATAAAGTCTTTGAATTCCGGGTTCCGTTAAACGGAGAAGTTCGTCTGGAAGCTGTGTCCGGTCAGGCAAAAGATACGAGCACAATTCGCCGTGTCAGCCAGCCAAATCCGGATTACAAGCTCAAAAAGAGCAAAGGAAAGAGCCAGAACTGGGTATAAGAAAAAAGCAACTGCAAATCTTGCAGAAGAAATTGAAATAAGAAACGAGTAAATCGGATGGTCCTCTGCTTTTTACAAAGCAGAGGTGCTGTTTTAGGCAAAGAGACAGACCGCCGCATCCGGGCGGGAGAATGGAGAATAATATGAAACAGGAATCTACTCAGGCAACATCTGTCAATGCTCTGAACAGGGCAAAGATGTATCAGCTTGTTCTTTTCCCTATGAATAATGGGGCGACAAATGTCTATTATATTTTGACAATGAACTTTATTGCATATTATGCAAACGGAGTTCTTGGCTTATTGCTGGCGTTTGCAACTACAATGGTAACATTGATGCGTGCAGGAGATGCGTTCATTGACCCGATCATCGGAGCAATCATGGACAGAACTTCTACCAAATGGGGAAAATTCAGACCGTTTATGGTAATCGGAAACCTGATTATGATTGTATCCTCAATTTTACTGTATTTTGGAACCCGTATCATTTCTGAGGATATGATGTGGCTGCGTTATTTATGCTTTATTTTATTCTACGCACTGAATATGGTTGGATATACATTCCAGACATCGGTTACACGTTCAGGACAGACATGTCTGACAAATGACCCGAAACAGAGACCTCTGTTTACAATCTTTAATACGATTGCCAGCCTGATCGGTATGGGGCTTGTACAGTTTCTTGCGCCGATCGTAACCGGAGGAAATTACAGAACAGAAGAATTCTTTAATATCATGATTCCTCTGGCGATGATCGTATCAGCGATCATGACTGCACTGGCTGTTATCGGTATTGCAGAAAAAGATCGTCCGGAATTCTTTGGACTTGGTGGAGAAGGCGGAAAAGAAAAAGTTAAAATAAAAGAATATGTAGCTATTTTAAAAGCAAACAAAGAACTGCAGAGACTGATGATCGCGGGTGCAGGATGTAAGCTTGCATTCTCGATCGCAACGAATATGACGGTTCTGGCGATGCTTTACGGAGCGATGATGGGAGATTACAAAGGTCTGTATCTTCCGATGATGATCGTCGGATATGTGTTTTCCGTTCCGTTCTTCCTGTTGACAGTACGTACTTCACAGAAGAAAGGACAGAAGGCATCTTTAATGCTCTATATCAGCGTCGCACTTGTTATGTACATCGGTGTTTTAGCATTGCTTCTGTTGTGGAAACCGGAAGTTGCAGCGATGAATCTGAGTCTGACAAACCTGAATCTCTATACGATTCTGTTTATCCTTTTCTTCGGAATCGGATACGGAGCATACTATGCAACAGCAGATATGCCGATTCCAATGGTTGCAGACTGTTCAGATTACGAAACATTCCGTTCCGGACGCTATATTCCGGGAATTATCGGAACCTTATTCTCACTTGTGGATAAGCTGGTAAGCTCTCTGGGATCTACAGTAGTAGGAATTGCGGTGACAATCATCGGACTGTCAACACTTCCGGATGGAACAACCCCTTATTCAGAGGGAATGCATACGATTGTAATCATTTTATTCTGTGTTGTTCCAATGCTTGCATGGATCGCAACACTGATCGCAATGCGCGGATATAAACTGACCGGTGCAAGAATGAAAGAAATTCAGGCAATCAATGCAGTGCGTAAGGATGCGATCAGCAAAGGAATGAGCGTAGAAAACGCAATGCAGAAATGGCGGACGATTGATCAGGTGCCGGATGAATTTAAAGCGCACTAAAAGTGAAAAAGTAAACATATAGAAGAAATATCCTTTCATCAGATATGCTCCCTTTCGGGAAGGCAGTTAAAATAACAAGACTGTTCTCCCGGGAGGGGGGCATATTGTGTTACAGAACTATTTGTACCTGAAACCGACTTCGTGCTATAATATGACAGACACAAATCAACGAGATACGGAGAAAATTATGCAGTTACGATACGAGATCCCGGACACATTCTGGAGTTTGTTCCGTTCGGTAAACCGGGAGATTTACATGGAGTCGCTGTTGGTGATCAATGAGGAATATCAGTACAGTAATTATTTTCTGACGAAAGAAATCTGTGTGCAGGTATTGAGTGATATGAATGCACAGAAACAGGTTTTGCTTCAGCGGGAGGAGAACGAGACGGACTTTGACATGTTGGAGACGACAGCATCCCGCATTTTACGGTGGCTTTTAAAGACCGGATGGCTGAAGAAGATCGAAGATTACAGTACGATGACCACAAATATTGTGATACCGGATTATGCGGCGGTTTTTATTGAGGCATTTGAGCGACTCACGTCCGAAGAGCTGGAAGAAACAGAATTATATATTCAGAATGTATATGCCACACTGTTTTCCTTTCAGAATAATTCCAGAGTAAATCTGAATATGCTCAGGACGGCCCTGATCAATACAAGAAAGCTGAACAAAGCGCTGCAGGATATGCTTCATAATATGGACAAGTTTTTCGAGAGGCTTTTGGATCAGGAGTCTTACGGAGAACTTTTGCGGGAGCATCTGGACGGGTATGTGGAAGAAATTGTCAAGAAAAAGTATCATATCTTAAAGACCTCAGACAATTTTTATATCTACAAGATGGACATCAAAGAATGTCTCCGGGATATGCGGGAAAATGAAGAATGGATTGAAAGCATCCGGCAGAAAGCAAAAGCAGCAGGAGATACGAAAGAGGATGTGTTAGATCTGCTGGATCTGATCGAACGGGGCTTTGATGACATTGAACACAGGATCTCCAATATGGACAGAGAGCATTCCAAATATGTGCGGGCAACCGTGAGCCGGATGAATTATCTGTTAAGCGGAGAGACCGATACCAAGGGGTTGGTGGTGCAGCTTCTGAATAAAATTTCTGCGCAGGAAGAACCGGAGAGGCTGCTTACAGAAGCGGGAAAACGGATGAACCTGTCTTTGTTTGAGATGATTTCCGAAAAATCATTGTATAAGAGAAGAAAACAGAGGACAGACTTTATCAGCCAGATGGGACAGGATGAAGAATATGAAGATCTGAACCGGGAGGATGTGCTGAAGTTAAACCGGATTCAGATGCGCTACAGCAGACAGGAGATTGAGGATTTTATCGAAGAGCATATGGAAAACGAAGTGATGGACGCCGGAACACTTCATATTACAGAAGAGACAGCATTTGAAAAACTGATCCTGGCATATGACTACAGTACCAGAAAGAACAGTAAATATCGGGTATTGAATGAGGAGGAGACAGTCATCCAAAGTGGACAGTATCAATATCCGGCATTAAAATTTGTGCGAAGGAGACCGCAATGATCGAATATTACGAACAGCTTTCGGAAGAAGAGCAGGACGATATCAAACATGTGATCCAGACATTATATCGTCAGACCTTTCTTCTGGAACGAAAATTTGAAAAACGGACCGGGCGGATGGTTCCGGTCAGGGAGTACCGTGTATGCAGCAAGCACAGGGAATTTCTGGAGAAATATTTTGCAGTTGCCGGAATCACACTGCAGGAAAATCTGCATATGGGCGTCATGTACATCCAGGGAGAGACACTATGGGGAGAAAAGCTCTCCAGACTTGCCACAATCTATATTCTGGTGTTAAAGCTGATCTATGATGAGCAGATGGCAGCAGTGTCATCCAGCAGCCATATCGTGACCACTCTTGGAGCAGTGAACGGAAAAGCGGGAGAATTCCATGTGTTAAGCGGCCTGCCGTCCCCGACAGAGATGCGGAGGACTGTTGCATTTTTGAAAAAATATCAGATTGTGGAACCTGTGGATGTGATGGAGGAGCTGGATGAGAACAGCAGACTTGTTATTTATCCGTGCATCAATACAGTGCTGCTTGGAGATGATATCAGAGAACTATTAGAGACGTTCAGCGAGGAGGAAGACAGTGGAGACAAAACAGGCGTTCAAAGCGCTCTCGAAAATCTGCCTGAATAACTGGCATTACATAGACAGAAAAGTACTTACTCTTAATCAGGGAATCAATTTCTTTACCGGACATTCCGGAAGTGGAAAGTCTACAGTGATCGACGCCATGCAGATCGTACTGTACGCGAACACAGACGGAAGAGGATTTTTTAATAAGGCGGCAGCAGACGACTCTGACCGTTCTCTGATCGAATATTTAAGGGGAATGGTGAACATCGGGGAAAATAACGAATCCCAGTATTTGAGAAACCAGAATTTCTCCAGTACGATCGTTCTGGAGCTGGAGCAGACAGATACGAAAGAAAAGCAGTGTGTGGGAGTGGTATTTGATGTTGAGACAGCCACAAATGAGATCAATCGCCTGTTTTTCTGGCATAAAAGCGGGCTTCTGGAAAATCAGTACCGGGCGGATAAGCGCTGCCTGACGACATTTGAAGTCAAAGAATATCTGCAGCGGACATTTTCAAAGGAAGAGTATTATTGTGGTCCGAGCAATGAGAGATTCCGCAGACAGATGTATGACATTTATCTGGGTGGTCTGGATATCGAAAAATTTCCTCGTTTGTTCAAGCGAGCCATTCCGTTTCGTATGAATATCAAACTGGAAGATTTCGTGAAAGAATATATCTGTATGGAGCAGGATATGCACATTGAAGAGCTGCAGGAAAGTGTGATGCAGTATGGAAGAATGCGCGGGAAAATCGAAGAGACCATGGAAGAAATCGGGTATCTTCAGGAGATCCGGGGTTCCTATCGGCAGTATGAAGAAAAACAGGAAGAGACGGCGTCCTGTACCTATCAGATTTCCAGGCTGGAAATCCTGCATCTGCAGAGTAAGATCCAGGAACTGAATGACCGGATGAAAGAGACACAGACGGAGATTGCAGGACAGGAAGCGAAAAGAGTCAATCTGGAGAAAGAGCAGGCAGAACTTCAGAAAGAATACGAAGCAATAATTTTGAAGATTGCGGACAGTGGTTATGCAGCCATGGAAAAAGATCTGGAGAGTCTGAACGAAGCCCTGGAACGGCTGCAGAACAGTAAGGCAAGATGGAAAAAGACTGCAGATGGTCTCAAAGAGTGGAAAGAAAAAGATGTGACGCCGAATCAGACCTTGTGGGATATTGACCGGTTTGTTTCTGGAAAGATCACGGAAGGTGAGCTGGAACGGCTGCAGACAAGTCTGACACAGATCCGGGAAGAACTGGAAGAAGAGCGTCAGGAGACGGATGCCAGACTTCGCGCAGTCAAAAAAGAAGAAAAAGCGGCACGGGAAGAATTAAAAGAGCTGAAACAGGGAAGAAAAGCCTATCCAAAAGAACTGGAAGAAGCGAGATATGAGTTGAGAAACCGGCTGCATGAGAAGTGCGGCAAGTTTGTCAATGTGCAGATTCTGGCAGATCTTCTGGATGTGCGGGACGAACGCTGGCACAATGCCATCGAAGGATATCTCGGAAACAACAAGCTGCTTCTAGTCGTGGAACCAAAGTACGCGAAAATTGCCATGGAAATCTATCAGGACATGGATAAGAAGAAATTTTTCCGGGCAGCAGTTCTGGATACAGAAAAAGTACAGGAGACAGAATGGGAAGTAAAAGAAGGAGCCCTTGCTAAGGAGCTGATTGCAAAAGAGCCGTATGTGCAGGCATACATCAATTTCTTCCTCGGAAATGTTATCAAATGTGAAAGTATCGAAGAGCTTCGTCAGAACCGGATCGGAATCACTGCAGACTGTGTGCTGTACCACAGCTTCCGTCTGCAGCATATCAATCCGGAAAATTATACGAGAAGGGCATATATCGGAGAGACCAGTATGCGTCAGAGGATCCGCCGTCTGGAAGAAAAATGTGAGAGTCTTCAGGAGGAACGGATTCCACTGCAGGAAATGCTGGAAGAAATTCGCAGGATCTCTCAGCTGGAAGGACTGACACAACCTCTGGAGGATTACAGACAATGGCTGTCTGATCTGCAGAAAATTCCGGCAAAGGAGGCAGAAAAGGCCAGACTTCTGGATACAATGCAGAAGCTGCGAGAGGAATCCGTTCTGGTGTGGGAGCAGCAGAAACAGGAAATCCAGCAGAAGCAGGAAGCAAAGAAAGCAGAGATTGAGGCAGTTCAGAAAACCATCTGGAATCATCAGGAAAACGGAAAACGATTCCAGAACATGCAGGTAGATTTTAATGAACAGTTAGTGCAGAAAGAAAATGAATTCCGGCAGCAGGACAGAGAAAAATATGAGCCGGAATTTCAGGAGTATCTGGAGGGCAGACAGAGCCGCAATTATGAGTACCTGATGCGGGAACGTATCAAGAAAAAACAGCCTTTGGAAGATGCGCAGGAAAAAGCATATGAAAAACTGGTAGAAGCAAGGAGTGCATATCTTCGAAAATATCCGAACAGAACCTATTCTGCAACGATCCGTGACAATGACGTGTACGAAAAGCAGCTTTCAAATCTTGAGTGCGATAACCTGGAAAAATACAGGGAAGAAGCACAGGAACAGGCGAGAGCAGCAGTGGAACACTTTAAAGTTGATTTTGTATCCAAGATTCGTTATGCAATCAAAGAGGCATATCAGAAAAAAGATGAATTGAACCGGATCATCAGCCGTCTGGATTTCGGAAAGGACAAGTATCAGTTTGTCATTACGAAAAACAAAGGTCCGGACGGACGATTCTATCGGATGTTTATGGATGACGCATTGGATATCAATCCGTCTCAGTTGAGTGACCACATGGAAAATCAGATGAACCTGTTTACCATGGAGCATGAGGAAGAATACGGAGATCTGATGAATGAGCTGATCGAGATTTTCATTCCGCCGGAGAATGCCACCAGGGAGGAACTGGAAGAAGCCAGAAAAAATATGGATAAATATGCAGATTATCGCACGTATCTTTCCTTTGATATGCAGCAGATCGTGCAGGGAGAAAAGGATATGCGGATCGGTCTGAGCAAGATGATCAAGAAAAATTCCGGTGGAGAAGGTCAGAACCCGCTTTATATCGCGCTTCTGGCAAGCTTTGCACAGATTTACAGAATCAATCTGTCTCCGAAGATCAAGCGTCCGCCAACCCTGCGTCTGGTTGTCCTGGATGAGGCATTTTCCAAAATGGATGCAGAGAAAGTAGCAAGTTGTATTTCTCTGATCCGGGGACTGGGATTTCAGGCGATTATCAGTGCAACAAATGATAAGATTCAGAACTATCTGGAAAATGTAGACAAGACATTTGTGTATGCAAATCCGAATAAAAAGCATATTTCGATACAGGAATTTGAACGAATGGAGTTTGAACAGCTGCAAGGGGAAGAATGATGACGTGGATATAAAATTGTGGATTCGTGCATATTACCAGGATTTGCTGGAACGATCGGAAAATAAACGAAAAAAAGATCTTCTGGAATTATTAGCGGATGAGAAAAAATATGCCCCGTGCTTTGAAGGTCTGGATCAGCTTACAGAATCTGTTTTTAAAAGGATTTTCAGTAAAAAATATTTGGGAAATACAAAAACATTTGAACAAGAGATGCAAAGTCATGTCATCAGTACTGCGAAAAAATTCTGTCCGGATGTAGAAAAAGAAATGGATGACACGACAGTGCTTCAGCAGCTGTGGATCGAAGAATATGCACAAGAACTGTCTTTAAAAGGGAAACTGCATTTTTGTCTGAAAGAAGAAAATGGAAGCACTCAGGAGATTAATACAGAGTGTTATCGGTTCGGTACTACATTAAACAGTCAGACACTGGAGCATGCCGAGATAAAAGAAGTACAGAATATTCAGAAGATCGTGATATTTGAGAATAAAGCCAATTATATCTCTGCACCGTATAAGGATGGTATTCTATACTTATTTAGTCATGGATATTTTTCTCCAAAAGAATGTAGATTTTTAAAGCAGCTGCATCAAGTGTTAAAAAATCAGACATCCTGTGAAGTGCAATATTTTCACAGCGGAGATCTGGATTACGGTGGAATCAAAATTTTTCAGTATATACGCAAAACAATCTTTCCGGAGTTAGAGCCGCTTCAGATGGATGTTGAGACATATGAAGCATATCAGGAATTTACAGAAGTGATAGATCCGGAAACACTGGAAAAACTAAAGCGTGTTCAGGATGAAAATCCAAAGCTGCAAGAGCTGATCAAAAGGCTGATAGAAACAGGAAAAGGAATTGAGCAAGAGTGTTTTTTAATAGAGAAAAGAGGGAATCACATATGAAATTAATGATCGCATCAGATATTCACGGTTCTGCATATTACTGCAGAAAAATGTTGGAAGCTTACGACGGAGAAAAAGCAGACAAGCTCCTTTTATTAGGGGATATTTTATATCACGGCCCCCGCAATGATCTTCCGAAAGAGTATGCGCCGAAAGAAGTCATTGCCATGTTGAATGCAAGAAAACAGGAGCTCTTATGTGTCAGAGGAAATTGTGACACGGAAGTGGATCAGATGGTTCTGGAATTTCCGATTCTGGCGGACTATTGTTTTTTGAATCTGGATGGACAGAATATTTATGCAACACATGGTCATGTGTGGAATCCGGGAAAGCTGCCGATGCTGAAAGCAGGGGATATTCTGCTGAACGGACACACACATATACCGGCATGTGAAAAGATTCATACGGAAGCAGATCAGAGTGTCATGTACATGAATCCGGGTTCTGTGTCGATTCCAAAAGAAAATTCAGAACACAGCTACATGATCTGTGAGAATGGTGTGTTTGAATGGAAAAATTTAGAGGGAGAGGGTTATCAAATATGGAAGAGAGATACGCGTTGCTGATCGATGCAGACAATGTTTCAGCAAAATATATCAAACCGATACTGGATGAGTTGTCCAAGTATGGGAATGTCACGTACAAGAGGATTTATGGGGACTGGACCAGCACCTACAATTCCAGTTGGAAAGAGGTGCTTTTGCAGAACTCCATCACGCCGATCCAGCAGTTCAGCTATACCCATGGGAAAAATGCGACTGATTCCGCAATGATCATCGATGCTATGGATATGCTGTACACAAGCGAGCTGGAAGGATTCTGTCTGGTGTCCAGTGACAGCGATTTTACAAAGCTGGCAAGCAGACTTCGGGAAAGCGGAAAAATGGTGATTGGAATGGGAGAAGATAAGACGCCGCCGCCGTTTCGAAAAGCCTGTGACATTTTTACCGTACTGGAATTGCTGTTAGAAGACAGCATGCTTGAAAAACCGGAAAAAGCAGCAGCACATGCAGTTGTAGGAAAAGAGTCCAAAAAAGAGTCTGCCGGTGCAGTCTGCAAGAGTCAGATTGAAGAAGCGGTCGTGAAGATTATTACAGAAAATCAAAATAACGATAAGGAGACTGGACTTGGAGAGGTCGGAAGCCGTCTGGTCAAACTGTACCCGGATTTCGATGTGCGAAGATATGGATACAGTCTGTTGTCCAAGTTTCTGGAAACATTTCCAAAACTGAAGCTGTTACAGGATGGAACGAAAGTATCCGTGACATTGTATGAAGATAAAAGTCAGCAGGAGCGTATTGAAGAATATATTATGTACCAGTTGAAACAGGCGGGATGTCAGGGAGTATCTCTGGGAACTCTCGGAAATAAGATTCGAAATAAGTTCGGGAATTTTAAAGTGAGAGATTATGGATATTCGCAGTTTCAGCAGTATATCAAAAGCTTTCCGGATGTAGATTTAAAGGATGACGGAGAGCAGAAGTGGGCAGTGTTGGTAGGAAGGGGATAAGGTAAGAAAAAAACAATTGATAAGGGGTTACAAATTGTGATATATTAGTGAAACGGTGGGAAAAACAATCAAGATAGATTGTTTTTTATCGTCCAAAAGAAAAAGGGAGGAAAATAGTTATGAAACGAGTAGTATCAATCTTGCTTGCAGCAACCTTGATGCTGACATCAGGAACAGTGACCTACGCTACCGAAGAAAATCCTGTACAAATGGAATATCAGACTGAGGGTCAGGATGCAGTTCAGGCAGTAAATGGAACAGAACAGGCTCCATTGAAAGATATAGGAGTGGTTCAGGTATCAATTGCGCCGGGAATTACGCTGCAAAAAAGTGTAACGTTTACGGTTGGATTAAGTGGTCAGGAAAGTCAGAGCATTGAACTGGCAGCAAATCAGGAAATTCAGGGTACAAAAGGAACAGTTCATTTTAGTCAGTTACCGGCAGGAACTTATGAGCTGACAGTGGCAGCTCCCGGATTTGCTACATACACACAGACAATCGAAGTGAACAGCAAGTCGTATGCTGTAAATTTGATGACAGGGTTTGTAGAGGGATATACCTATGAAGAGGGGGATTATCATCCGGGTGTGTTGCTGATTGGTGATGTAACAGGAGACGGAGTGATCGATGACACAGACCGTTCAGTATTAGTAGATGCGATTGATACAGAGCAGTCATCAGAATTGACGGATCTGACAGGAGATCAGAAAACAGATCTGGCAGATTTGGAATATTTTGCAAAAGGATATCAGGCAGAAGGGCACACACTGGCCTGCATAGAAGAATCTGTTTCTGCAGATGCGATCAGCCCGAAACCGGGAGAAGACACAAATGTGGAAGGAAACCTGGAGGATTTACTGAAAGGAGAAGGAAATGTTACACTTTCAACGCAAGGTGGAACAGAAATTTCAGAAGAACATCCTGTTTCAGTAGAGTTCGACCTTTCAGAAAGTGCAGACACACAAATTGACGGAATTCTAATTGAGACTAATAAAGAAAATCCAATTCAAAAAGCTACTGTGGATATTACATATATAGATGCAGAAGGAAACGAGCAGACCGTAACTGCACCGATAGAAAATGGAGTGGAGCACTTACTGAGAACTAGTGATGTGCAGGTTTCCATGGATGAAGATGGAAATATTCAGATTCATCTCGGAAGTCAGATTGCTGTAAAAAAAGTAACGCTTACGATCCAGGGAATGCAGAACAACAATAATCTGGCGGAAATTTCCAAAGTGGAATTTGTAAACGGAATGGAAAACCGGATTCCAAAGCCGGATATGGATATTCCGACAAATCTTGCAGTTGAGACAGGTAGTGAAGAATTTACACTTACCTGGGATGCGTGTAAAAATGTGACAGGATACGAGGTTCTGATTGAGCATAACGGAGAGCAGGATACGTATACAGTCAAGAATAATTCATTGAAAGTAACATCATTTAATGAAAAGAAACTCGTGAACAAAGAACAATACACAGCAAAAGTGCAGTCTGTTAATGGAACCTGGAAAAGCGGATACAGTGAATCGGTTACAGCAGTTCCGAAAGCGGACAAAAAACCGGATGCACCGGAAAATGTAAAGGCAGTCGGAAAATATAAGAGTGTGGAAGTTTCCTGGAAAAACATGAAAAACACAGAGTTTTATAATCTGTTTTACCGTGAAAAAGGTCAGGAAGAATACACCAAAATAGAAAATATCACGACAAACAGCTATACAATATCAGAGCTAAAAGAGAATGTAAAATATGAAATCTATCTGACAGGTGTGAATGAGTTGGGTGAAAGTGATCCATCCTTAACGAGCACAGCTCAGACAACGGATCTGGAACCAGCAGTCATGCCGAAATACAAGCAGATCAATACATCCGAAGAAGGACAAGTAAGTTCTCATATCGTATCTGCAACAAGAGGACGTGGGGAGATGAAAGACAGTCCTCTGGACTTAGAGGGTAAGACGGCATGGGGAACTGTGGATAACAATCCTGCATCTCATTTTTATATGGCAGACTGGGATGACGGTGGGGAATATACCGATTTTAATAACAAAGGATTTACATTCGAGTTTGATCAGCCGTATACAATGGATACAATTGGGTTCCAGGAAGTGACGGCACAGGGAAATTTCACACGGATCAGTCTGAAATACTGGGATGAAAATGGAAGCGAGCATGTTGTAGATAAAAACAATCTGAAAATAGAGGCAAGAACTGACAAAAATAACAAAAGATATTATTTTATTCGGATTGCAGAGCCGATTCAGGCTAAAAAAATTAGTTTTGGAATCGGAAGAGATTATTCCGGCCTGCGTGTTATCACGGTTTCAGAGATTAGTTTTTACAATTATGACTCTCTGGAAGATGATATTATGGGACTATATGAGGATGAGCTTCATACAGTTCTGAAAGGATCTGTGACAGAGCAGACGATACAGGACCTCAGGAATCGTCTGCAGACAAAGGACGAGGCAAGTGGAGAGTATCATCCGGATAAAGACCGTTTGGAAAAAGAACTGGATAATGCAGAGGACATTCTGAACAATCAGTTGAGTGAGCCGATTCTGGTACACAATACCATTACAACAAGAGATACAGACAGAGGTTTTAGTGGTCTGAATGCATGGCAGCCACTTGGAATTACTGCAGCAGCAGGAGAAGAGATCACACTCTTTGTCGGACACAATACAATGGGAACCGGATCCAACACAAACCTTCAGCTTGTAGCGACACAATATCACGCAGAATCAGGTTCTGTGTCAAAAGTGGTAACAACACTGAAAACAGGAAGAAATGATGTAACGATCCCGAAAATCTGGTCAACAGATGAAGAGTCAGGAGGAGCATTATATATTCAATATACAGGCAATAATGCAAATGACCGCTATTCTGTTCGTGTCAATGGCGGAGTGGAAGTTCCGACGTTGGATCTTTATGGAGTGACGGATGCACAGGAACGGCAGCAAAGAGCAGAACAGTATGTAGAAGCGTTGAAGGGCTATGTAGAAAAAATGGAAGCTGTTCACAAAAAAGTACATGAAAATTCCGGAAATGAATCTGTGGAATACGAATACAGCAAAGAAAACTGTATCCTTGGAGCAACAGATATTTTACTGGATAAGATGCTGTTTTCATTGCCGGCACAGCAGGTTTTAAGCGGCTGTGAGGGAAATGCACAGAAATTGTTAGATTCCATGGATGCAATGGAAGGTATGATGAATCTGTTCTATCAGCATAAGGGATTGAATCAGACAGCACCGGATGAAAAAGACAGATTCCCGCAGAGACATTTGAATATCCGTTATCAGAGAATGTTTGCAGGAGCATTTATGTATGCGGCAGGAGATCACATTGGAATCGGATGGAATGAAACAGCTGGTATGATGACAGGAGTTCCGGTTCAGTCTGATAATGGAAAATACGTAAGCGGACGCTATTTTGGCTGGGGAATCGCCCATGAGATCGGACATAACATCAATCAGAGTGCGTATGCATATGCAGAAGTGACAAATAACTATTTTGCAGTGTTGGCACAGGCAAAAGATACAAATGACAGTGTTCGGTTTGAATATCCGAAAGTTTATGAGAAGGTGACATCCGGAACAACCGGAAAATCAGAGGACGTATTTACACAGCTTGGAATGTACTGGCAGTTACATCTGGCATATGATTCCGGATATAACTTTAAAACCTATGACAACTATGAAGAGCAGTTAAATAATCTGTTTTTTGCAAGAGTGGATACTTATGCGAGAAACACGGCAAAAGCACCGGCACCTCAGGGTATCGCGCTGACATTGTCCGGAGACAGAGATCAGGATTTCATGAGACTTGCGTGTGCGGCAGCCCAGAAGAATATTCTCGAATTTTTTGAACGCTGGGGAATGATCCCGAACGATGAGACGAGAAGTTACGCAGGGCAGTTTGAAACAGAAACAAGGGCAATTTATTATGTAAATGATGATTCAAGAGTGTATCGTCTGGAAAATAGCGGAAGCAGCCTGGGAAGTCTGGGAGATGTAGAAGCAGTCGGAGATGATACTACAGTAAGCGTCAATAAAGACACAGCAAATCAGGTCGATTTTACATTGACTTCCAAGACAATTCCGGAAGAAGACGTATTGGGCTATGAAATTACGCGGACCATGATTTCGGGAGGACAGGTTGAAAAAGAAGTTGTAGGATTTACAACAGAAAACCAGTTCAGTGATCATGTGACAACTGTAAATAACAGAGTCATCACCTATGAAGTGACAGTGGTGGACAAGTATTTGAATCGTTCGGCAGCGAAGACATTGACACCGGTCAAGATCGAACATGATGGAAGCCTGGATAAGGAATTCTGGACTACCACAACGAAAAATATGGAGGCAGTTCATACAGAAGATCCGGGAGAAGCAGATGAAGATACACCATGTGCACCACAGCAGGAAGCGCCGATCTTAAAAGCAGTGGACAATAAGACGGATACAACATATACAGGAATTGCAGGAGATGAGGCAGAAGTTTTGATGCAGTTTAATCGGAAGCAGATCATTTCAGGATTGAAATATACAGTAAACGAGGGAACAGCGATCAAAGATTACAGCATTTATGTGCATGGGGATAATGATGAATGGACAGAGGTTGTAAAAGGTTCATTTGATGACAAAAAAGTACAGACGGTATATTTTGAAAATGTGGATGGCAAATATGTCGGCACATACAGTACAGATGCAGTAAAACTGGTCATTCATAACCAGAAAGACACCGAAATATCAATATCGGAACTGGATGTACTGGGAGTTACCGGAGATAATGTAGATTTCAGAAGTGCTCAAGATGGAACTTCCGCAATTGGGCGTTTGGCATCGGATTACCAATACGGAGAAACAGAAGCAGATAAGATACCGGCAGGGTCAATCGTTTTTGTTGGTTCGTATAAAGGAAATCCGGCATACAATGTAGTACTTCTTTATGATCAGGATGGAAATATTGTAGGCGGAACAAATACGGATGGAAGTTTGAAAGCGCAGCAGATCATTCTTGCAGATGTACCGGAAACCGGGAATATTCAGGATGTATCGGATGGTACATGGATTTACTGGATTGATCCGCAGGATAGTGCCCAATTAGCCGGAAAACAGGTGCGTGCAGAGCTTTACAGAGTAAATGATGCACAGACAAACGAAGGGCAGAGACTGGTAAGTGATTCTCTGTATGTGGAAGTGCCTCAGGAAATGCCGGAAATTGAACTCAATGGAAATCAGTAATCAAAAAGGAGTATAGTGTGAAAAAGTATATAGCAAGAATCGTGGTCATGCTTCTTATTGCATCGGTACTTCCGTTACAAGTATCTGCAGCAGAAAAGGAAAGTATTGAACTGGCAGTTGAAGCGGAGCAGGTCGGTGTGTCATTGACATTGCCGCAGTCTGTCAGTGGAAACATATTGTCACTTCAAGTAGGCTTGAAGGTAGATTCGAATGTGCAGGAAGAGACGACAGCAACATTTCAGTTTTCTGAAAATGTGGCAAAAGTAGCAGACTATCGTTACAATCAAGAAAAAGGGATCCTGAATATTTATCTGTCAGGAACAAAGACTCTTTTTCAAAATGGTACAGAGTCTTTGAAACTTGGAAATGTGCAGATCAATACAACAAATGAGAATGGTGCAACAGTTCATGTAAGTGTTGTTGAAAATTCTGTAAAAATGGTCAAGGGAACGAAGACGGAAGTAATTCAAAACATAGATTATCCGGAAAAAGCAGAGATTATCCTGGGCAATGGTGGTAATCAGGATAACGGAGGTGATCCGGACAATGGTGGCGACCAGGATAACGGAGATGCTCAGGATAAGACAGAGCTTCAGCAGGTAATGGAAATGGCAAAGAGCTACACGCAGTCTGAGTATACAAAAGAAAGTTATGCAGTATTGCAGAAAGCCATGGAAATGGCGCAGAAGGTTCTAGACAAAGAAGATGCCACAGAGGAAGAGATTACAGAGGCCTTAAAGAATCTGGAAAATGCGATCGGATCACTGGTAAAGAAAGAGGACACATCTTCTCCTTCTACTGATCAGGATGAAACTACAAATCAGGGAGCAGATAAAAATACCAGCCAGAATACGGATCAAAAGAATGACAAGAATGTTGTAAAAACAGGAGATGACAGCATGGTGATTCCGTTTGTGGCGGCAATTGCAATCAGTGTTGCAGCGGCAGCATTTATTATTTGCAGAAGGATGCGCAGAAAATAGAATATTTGAATTGTAAATAGTATGGGAAGACAGGAGCGTCGAGAAATGAAATCATTTTGCGGCACTCCTGTTTTTTATAAACCATCTTGACAAAACTAAAAACCTAGTGTACTATCTAACTATAGCACCGATACATGAGGTAGAAGGAGGAAGAAGATGAATTACAATGCAGAGATGCCAATCTATCTGCAGGTCATTCACGACTTGAAGAAAAAGATGATACAGGGAAAGATACTTCCCGGAGAGAAGCTTCCATCCAACAGAGAGCTGGCGGTCCTTTATAAGATCAATCAGAACACTGCAGCAAGAATCTACAGAGAGATGGAGACACATGGATATTGTTATACAAAGCGGGGGATTGGAACATTTGTGATGGAGGAAGAGACGATGTTCGAGACGATAAAAAAAGAAATGGCAGAAGAATTGTTGAGCAGCTTTATACATGAGATGCAGGATCTTGGATTTGAAAAAGATGATATTATCTCAAAAATTGCAGACTACAAGGAGGAGAGAAGATGATTTTAGAATGTCGTGATTTAAGCAAATCATTTTACACAAAAAAGGCGCTGAATGAAGTTTCGCTGAAACTGGAAGGCGGAAAGATCTATGGTCTGCTCGGGGAGAACGGAAGCGGAAAGACCACATGGATGAAGATCATCTCCGGTCTGACAAAGCCTACATCCGGAGAGATTTTGTTCAAGGAACATCCGTGGTTCTATGGAGATAAGGCAGAGATCGCCTACATGTCTACAGAGCCGTTTTTCTACAGTTTTCTGGATGTGAACGGAGTCGGGCAGTACTATAAAGATTTCTTCCCGGATTTTGATGAGAAGAAATTGTTGATCAGCACATTATAATATGCCATTTTCAGAAAAATAAATAGTGCAGAAATAATACGGGGATCTTCCATCCCCGAACCCCTGGAATCCTTGTTATAACAGTAATAGAAAAAATTATTACCGTTATAACAAGGCTAAAAATGGGATATTTTAATTTTCCGAATTCTGCAAATTATGGCATCAAATAAAATGCGTTGTAACAAGAAATTTCACGAGATGGTAAGAAGGATGTCCCTGGAAGGCAAGATGAAGGTCAAAGAACTGTCCACCGGTATGACAGCAAAGCTGAAGGTGATCGCAACACTGAGCCGCAAAGCAGAGCTGTATCTTCTGGATGAGCCGTTCAATGGAATTGATTATAAAGCAAAAGAAGAGATTCTCGGGATGATCCTGGAGTCAGCAAATGAAAAAAATACCTTTGTAATTTCCACACATATGATCGATGAGATCGAAAGTTTTATCGATGAGGCAATCTTTATCAAAGATGGAGAAGTTGTGCGTCGGATGTCAGTGGAAGAAGAACGGATGCAAAGTGGAAAATCCGTGGCAGATATTTATCTGGAGATCATGTAGGAAGAACAAAGGCAGAATGAGAAAAGAGAAAGAGAGGAAACAAAATGGGACGCTTGATCAAATATGAGCTGAAAAAACAGCAGACATCCAGAAACATCATACTGGCGCTGCTTCTGGTGTTTTTACTGGCAGTTGTAGTTGGAACCTTTACAGAGAACGGGAATACAGTTGGAATCAGTGTAATGCTGGAAATGTTTGTCGGAATGTTTGTATTTTTCTATATGGGAATTGAAAGTCTGTTGATATTGAACCGTGACCTGAAAACAAAGCAGAGTCATATGCTCTGGATGGTGCCGATGCAAAGCTGGAAGATCCTGGGAGCAAAGTACATTGCAGCAATTTTACAGATTTTCTTTATTTCAGCAGCATACGTGCTGGCAGCAATAGCCTGCATTTTGAGTTTGATTGCAAAAATGGATGCATGGGAAGAGCTTTTTAAAGGGCTTCGCATTGGTGCAGAGTGGCTTTTCCAGGGAAATATGGATTGGATCACACTTATGGCAATCTTTCTGTTTTTCTTCCTTGCATGGACCTGTGTGATCGCAACCGGATTTCTGGCAGTCATTGTATCCAGAACGGTGTTGATCAATTCCAGATTTGCGGGCATTGTTTCACTCATTTTGTTCTTTGTGATCAATGGAATTGTGGAATATATTTACAATCTGTTTGCCAAATACGGACTTATGGGAATCCATAGCGGACTCTATATAGGAATTGGAGAATGCGCATTTTATATTGTTGCATGCATTATACTATTTGTGATTTCCAGTGTTCTGGCTGAAAAGAAATTAAGTGTATAAAATATGGAAGGTACAGTCTGTTAAATCGGATTGTATCTTCTTTTTTAATTTCACAACTGTCTTGTCACATGTAAAGTCTTGTGCTATAATTGTCAGCAATTAACGATAAAAATTTAACAATTCAGGATAAGTGAGGGAATACAATATGACAGTTGTGGAAGAAATCCAGAAATTAAAACAGGAAAAAAATGCAGTTATTCTGGCACATTATTATGTGAGACCGGAGATTCAGGACATTGCGGACTACATCGGAGATTCTTTTTATCTGAGTAAGGTTGCAGTTGGATTGAAAGAGCAGACCATCGTATTCTGTGGCGTGTCTTTCATGGGAGAGAGTGCGAAGGTACTGAACCCGGAGAAAACAGTTCTGATGCCGGATATGCATGCAGACTGTGCAATGGCACATATGGCAGATGCCAAAACCATTCAGAAAATGCGGGATACATATGAAGATCTGGCGGTTGTATGCTACATCAATTCTACAGCAGAGCTGAAAACACATTCTGATGTGTGCGTTACATCAGCAAATGCGGTGAAGATCGTAAAAGCACTTCCGAACAAGAACATTTTCTTTATTCCGGACAAGAACCTGGCACATTTTATTGCAGAGCAGGTACCGGAAAAGAATTTTGTATACAACGAGGGATACTGTCCGATTCACGAACACATGCAGATTGAGGAGATCAAAGCATCGAAAGCACTGCACCCGGCAGCAGAGGTACTGGCGCATCCGGAATGTCCAAAGGCAGTGCTTGCAATTTCCGATTATGTAGGAAGTACTTCCGGAATCATCGACTACGCAACGAAAAGTGAGAAACAAGAGTTTATCATCTGTACCGAAAACGGCGTCCGCTACAAGCTGGAAAAAGACAATCCGGATAAGAAATTTTATTTTACAGAGACAGAGCCTGTCTGTACAGATATGAAGCTGATCACACTGGAAAAGGTTCTTCACGTCTTAAAAACAGGAGAAAATGAAGTTCATTTGAGCAAGGAATTGAGAATTGACTCCAGAAAACCATTGGAAAAAATGCTGGAGCTGGCAAAATAGAGTGTCTTTCATAAAAAGAGAGGCCTGCCGAAAGGAAAGAGAGTATTATGAATAAAAAAGCAGATGTTGTTATCGTTGGAACAGGTGTTGCAGGGCTGTTTTCTGCATTGAATCTTCCGGATGACAAAGAAATCATCATGATCACAAAAGCAGATGCACAGAGCAGTGATTCATTTCTGGCACAGGGCGGAATCTGTGTACTCCGGGATGAACAGGATTATGACAGTTATTTTGAAGATACGATGAGAGCCGGTCATTATGAAAACCGGAAAGAATCTGTCGATATTATGATCCGCAGTTCTGGAAAAATCATTGAAGATCTGGTAGGATATGGAGTAGAATTTGAAAAGGACGGAGAAGCGTTTGCCTACACAAGAGAGGGGGCACACTCCAGACCGAGAATTCTGTTTCATGCAGATGTGACAGGAAAAGAGATCACCAGTAAGCTGTTGGCGCGTGTAAGAGAAAAGAATAACGTAACAATTTACGAATATACAACCATGACAGATATTCTTGAGGAAAACGGAAAATGTGCGGGAATCACCGTGAAGACGAAAAGTGGTGAAGAGTCCTCTATTTATGCAGATTATACCATTCTGGCAAGCGGAGGAATCGGCGGGCTGTACCAGCATTCCACAAATTTTCCGCATCTGACAGGAGATGCACTGGAAGTAGCGAAAAAACATCACATTCGTCTGGAGCATCTGGATTATGTACAGATCCATCCGACTACATTGTATTCGGAAAAGCCGGGCAGACGATTCCTGATCTCCGAATCCGTCCGTGGGGAAGGCGCACTTCTCTATAATAAAAACATGGAGCGTTTCGTAGATGAACTGCTTCCGCGAGACGTGGTGACCAGGGCAATCCGGGAACAGATGGAAAAGGATGGAACGAATTTTGTGTGGCTGTCCATGGCGCCGATCGAGAAAGAGACGATATTGAGTCATTTTCCGAATATTTACGAGCATTGCCTGGAGGAAGGCTATGATGTTACAAAAGAGTGCATTCCGGTCGTTCCGGCGCAGCACTATTTTATGGGCGGTATCTGGGTAGACAAGAACAGCCACACGTCCATGCCGCAGCTGTTTGCAGTGGGAGAGACAAGCTGCAACGGTGTGCACGGAGCGAACCGTCTGGCAAGCAACTCTCTTCTGGAGAGTCTTGTATTTGCAAAAAGAGCGGCAAATCTTATCAAAGAGCAATGGTGCCTGGAAAAAGAACAGGCTGTATAAAATGAAAGAATAGATGAAAAATAAAGGAGAAACCAGATGAATCAGATTACAATGAAGCTTCAGGCAGATCACCTGATCTTAGAAGCGTTAAAAGAAGACATTTCCAGTGAAGATGTGACAACCAATTCAGTGATGAAAGAGGCAGTGGCAGGTGAAGTAGACCTGATCTGCAAACAGGATGGAATTATTGCCGGACTGGAAGTGTTCGAGAGAGTGTTTACCCTTCTGGATCCGGACACGAAGGCAGAGTTATACTGCAAAGACGGAGAAGAAGTGAAAAACGGACAGCTGATGGGAAAAGTCAAAGGAGACATCCGTGTCCTTCTTTCCGGAGAACGAGTTGCGCTCAACTATCTTCAGAGAATGAGCGGAATTGCGACCTATACCAATTCTGTTGCAAAACTTCTGGAAAGAAGCAAGATCAAACTCCTCGATACAAGAAAAACAACACCGAATATGCGTATTTTTGAGAAATATGCAGTTCGTGCAGGCGGCGGATACAACCACCGTTACAACCTTTCTGACGGTGTGCTGTTAAAAGATAACCACATCGGAGCAGCAGGAAGTGTGACCAAAGCGGTGCAGATGGCAAAAGAGTATGCACCGTTTGTCAGAAAAATTGAAGTAGAAGTAGAAAATCTGGACATGGTAAAAGAAGCGGTGGAAGCCGGCGCAGATATCATCATGCTGGATAATATGTCACCGGAGGATATGAAAAAAGCAGTGGAGTTGATCGACGGAAGAGCCCAGACAGAGTGCTCCGGAAATGTGACAAAAGAAAATATCGCGCGTCTGACAGAGATCGGAGTTGACTATATTTCCAGCGGTGCGTTGACACACTCCGCTCCGATCCTGGATATTTCTTTAAAGAATCTGCATGCAGTGGAGTAAAGATGCAGAAAAAGAAAGAGAGGAACAGTATTTATGACAGGTTCTGAACGCAGAGATCAAATCATAAATCAGATTAAAAAAAGCAGTATTCCGGTATCTGGGGCGCAGCTTGCAAAAGAATTTGATGTCAGCCGGCAGGTGATCGTGCAGGATATCGCACTGATCCGGGCAGCGGGACATGAGATCATATCCACAAACAGGGGATATCTTCTGAATACTCCACATTCCGTGAACCGGATCTTCAAAGTGAATCACACGGATGAAGAGTTGGAAGACGAGCTGTGTACGGTAGTGGATCTGGGCGGAAAAGTGGTGAACGTGATGGTCAATCACAGGGTGTACGGTCACATGGAGGCAGAGATTAACATCACATCCAGACGAAAAGTGATGGAATTTGTAGAGGATATTAAGCGGGGAAAATCAAGTCCTCTGAAAAATATTACCTCCAATTATCACTATCATCTGATCGAGGCAGATTCCGAAGAGACACTGGATCTGATCGAAGAGGCATTACGGCAGAAAAAATTTCTGGTCGAAGTGGCCGCTGGATCGTAATAAGACAAATTTTTAAAAGGTGCAATCTTGACTTATCATTCCGGCTGTGATACGATTTTCAACGAGAAAGTGTGTATTTTATACACATATCTGGTAGAAAAATCATACGGAAAATGCAAAGACGGAGAGAGTAGGTTATCCGAAATTTTACAGAGAATTCCCGGAAGATCCGAGAAAGGATCCGATGCTGAGAGGGATGAACGGAAGATGATCGAACATGGCTCCCGAGCGGCGCAGCAAGCATGATGTGAACTGCGATGGGTTCGCCCTTTACAGCGAGAGAGTGTTTTTGGCAGCACTCACAGAGGTTTCAGCCGTGAGGCTGAGATAAATCAGAAGTGGTAACACGGTATTCACCCGTCTTCTTGGCAGCAGGAAGACGGGATTTTTTATGAAGGAGAGAAGAGAGATGGCAGACAAGAAACCATATTATATCACAACAGCGATTGCCTACACATCAGGCAAACCGCATATTGGAAACACTTATGAGATTATTCTGGCTGACGCGATCGCAAGATACAAGAGAAGTCAGGGATACGATGTATTTTTCCAGACAGGAACCGATGAGCATGGTCAGAAGATCGAGCTCAAAGCAGAAGAGGCGGGAGTAACACCAAAAGAATTTGTAGACAATGTTTCCGGAGAAATCAAGAAAATCTGGGATCTGATGGATACTTCTTATGACAAATTTATCCGTACAACAGACGAAGATCATGAAAAACAGGTACAGAAGATCTTTAAAAAACTGTACGATCAGGGAGATATTTACAAAGGGCACTATGAAGGAATGTACTGTACTCCATGTGAATCTTTCTTCACAGAATCACAGCTTGTAGACGGCAAATGTCCGGACTGCGGACGTGAAGTACAGCCTGCGAAAGAAGAAGCATACTTCTTTAAAATGAGCAAATATGCAGACAGACTGATCGAGCATATCAATACACATCCGGAATTCATTCAGCCGGTATCCCGTAAAAACGAGATGATGAACAACTTCCTGCTTCCGGGACTGCAGGATCTGTGTGTTTCCAGAACATCATTCAAATGGGGAATCCCGGTAGACTTCGATCCGAAACATGTAACTTACGTATGGCTGGATGCGCTTACAAACTATATCACAGGAATCGGATACGACTGCGATGGAAACAGCACGGAGCAGTTTCACAAATTATGGCCGGCAGATCTGCATCTGATCGGAAAAGATATCATTCGCTTCCATACAATTTACTGGCCAATCTTTTTGATGGCACTGGATCTTCCGCTTCCAAAACAGGTATTCGGACATCCTTGGCTGCTTCAGGGAGACGGAAAAATGAGTAAATCCAAAGGAAACGTCCTTTACGCAGATGAACTGGTAGATTTCTTCGGCGTTGATGCAGTTCGTTACTTTGTCCTGCATGAGATGCCATTTGAAAATGATGGAGTTATCACATGGGAACTGATGGTAGAGCGCATGAACTCCGATCTTGCGAATACACTTGGAAATCTGGTAAACAGAACCGTTTCCATGACAAATAAATATTTCGGCGGAACTGTAACAGACAAAGGTGTGGCAGAAGAGGTTGATGCAGATCTGAAGGCAGTGACAGAAAGCACACCAAAAGCAGTCGAAGACAAGATGGAAGAGCTGCGTGTGGCAGATGCAATGACAGAAATTTTCAATCTCTTCAAACGCTGCAACAAGTACATTGACGAGACAATGCCGTGGGTACTGGCAAAAGATGAAGCGAAAAAAGACCGTCTGGAAACAGTTCTCTGGAACCTCATTCAGAGCATTTCCCGTGGTGCAGAACTTCTGGAATCCTTCATGCCATCCACCAGCAAAAAGATTCTGGAGCAGCTCGGAAATGGTCATGTAACAGAAAAACCGGAAATCCTCTTCGCAAGACTGGATCTGGAAGAAGTTCTGAAAAAAGTAGAAGAGCTGCATCCACCGGTTGAAGAAGAAAAAGAAGAGGAAGATGTGATCGATATCGAAGCAAAACCAGAGATCACATTTGACGATTTTGGAAAAATGCAGTTCCAGGTCGGAGAGATCATTGCCTGCGAAGAAGTGAAAAAATCCAGAAAACTCCTTTGCTCACAGGTGAAGATCGGAAGCCAGGTAAAACAGATCGTATCCGGAATCAAAGGTCATTACACAGCCGAAGAAATGGTTGGAAAGAAAGTCATGGTTCTCGTGAATCTGAAACCTGCAAAACTGGCAGGCGTATTATCAGAAGGAATGCTGTTATGCGCAGAAGATGCAGAAGGCAACCTTGCACTGATGACACCGGAAAAATCAATGCCGGCAGGAGCAGAGATCTGCTAAGAAAATAGAGAGAATGAATAGATCCCCCGGATTTCAGGAGAAAGAAGCCTGAGATCCGGGGGATATGCTTTTGTAAAAGTTATTTAGCTTTTTCAATCCATTGTTTTACAACTTCAATATCAATCCCGGTCAGTTGAGCAATCTGCTCTGGAGAGTATCCGGACTGGAATAAACGTAAGGCAATTTCCTGAGCCATTTGCATACGACCAAGGCTAAACCCCTCCTCAATACCCTCTTTATACTGGTTTTTTAAGTCTTCTTCATAAGCCTTTTGATTAAACGATGTCAGAACCATACTGATTACCTCCGCTTTATGTTTCACCAGTACATCCCGAAGAATTCCCTTTTCAATACAGATGTCCACCGCTTTCGTGACAGCGTGCTTCGGATCACTCGTTTTCTTACATTGGATCCTTACCGTATCTACAAAAATAGAATACTCTTTCAGCCGCTGGCATTTTTCCATAAGCGCAAGGTTATGTCCGTAATTGATATTCAGCATCACTGCGGTACACTGCAGACAAGGCTGCCGATTATCGGATACAGATTCAAATGCATCTGTCAATCGAAGAATCGTCTCATCCGGTTGTTCTTTTGTGCCGTTATAGAACACAAAGTATTGAGGAATCGGCAACTTTTTTAGAGTGCTGCTGTATAAATTGATGTTTTCCGTCTCGACGTATCCATCATACAACCTGGCGAGATAGATCAGTCCGCGCAATGGCATATTTGGATTATACGTGCTCTGATGCTCATAGAGATTCAGTGTCCCGCCGATCAGGAATGAAATATCATTTTTCATAGAGAGATAAACAGCGTCCTCCAGTGTATTAACTTCAAGATCATTCGGATTTTCATAGCAGGTATTATTCAATGCATTGTATAGATCCAAAAGATCCTTCTTGTTATTGAAAACCAGACGAAAAAGCCGATCCTTATATTTGTGATTCGGGACAGGGTGTTTCTGGTGATTTCTTTTTTTATTTTTTCTCATGTACTTTCCTCCATTATAAAAAACTTATCCTGTAGATGCAATCTTCTTATTCTTGTGTTCGGTTAAAATCAACTGAAAATCTGGCGAAACGCCGGAAAACAGACAGCTTCTAAAAGACAGAAGCCAATGCTGTACAGACGACAGCTAAAAAGTAAATTCATTATATCCGGTTCGGATTATAATAACAATACGCAGATTATACAAAATAAATATTCAGAAAATTCTGATAAAAAGTAATAATTTAAAAATCATTTCGATAAAATATAAAAAAGTGTGTTGACAACTAAAAGGGATAGTGTTATTATTAAGTCAATCCAAAAGAGATACAACAATCACACATCTCAAAAGGATATTTAACTAAAGAGCGATTCTTAATTTAGTAAGTAGTCGTTCTGTTAGATTAAAAATAAACGAACTAAGGAGGCAGAGGTCCAATGGACAGTATATCATCAGTTACATTTCAATATGTCAGTGGTACGGTAGATGCAGGTTCCTGTAAAAGAGACCTTTACCACGAAAGATAAGATCCAGTAAAAGTGAATGAAAAGATCAAATCGAAGAGATTGTAAAGCTGGATGAAAATGAAAAGATTCGACATCTACAGACGTATTGAATATAGATACCACACTTAGCCAAAGTTCCCGAACATGTGTAAAGAAACATGGATAAGGAATATCAGTTTTATATGAAGCACCCCCAGTTATAGAAAGAATAATCAAATAGGATGTTGGAATATCGTCAGATGATACTGCAGCAGCCGAAAGGTTATAGAGAGAATAACTGAAGAGAGGACTTTCATGATAGGATGATACCGATACCGATACCGATACCGAGTCGGATTTAGGTTATAGATATTGTTAAATTGAAGAACAGGAGGTTTCATATAAGCCAGTCTTAGTGGACAGACTGCTATATCAATTAACAAGTGTAAAGGTCTTACAGGAACAGAATCGAGATAGTTCCTTCGATTTATAAAATAAAATATGAAAAATTTAAATACAATATAAAATGCATCTTCAATGTCAATTGAGGGTGCATTTTTTTGACATTACGGGAGTCATATGGTAAACTAGAACAAACCAGGCAATGAAGAGAAAGATACCTGTAAGGTACAGACTAAGTATAATGAGGTGAGCATAGTGGACAAGTATGAATATAAGTTGAAGACAGAACAGATGCTAAAACTTATGGAAAACGGTGCATACAACAGAGCCGCTGAGATTGCTGACAGCATTGATTGGAAGCGTGTCAGAAATGTAAATATGCTGTTAAACGTCAGCAATATATATGAAAAGATCAGAGATTACCGTAAGAGTTTTGGAGTTCTGAGGGCTGCCTATCATAGAACAGAGGGGAGCAGAAAGATATTATATCGCTTGTGCACTCTTGCGATAAAGGTTGGAAATTTGGAAGAGGCGATCGACTATTATGATGAATACGTACAGGCTGCGCCAAAAGATCCCAATCAGTACATCTTAAGATACCGCCTGTTGAGAGCACGGAGAGCTCCGATCGAGCAGCAGATTCGTGCGTTGGAGCAGTTCAAAAAAGCAGAGTATGTCGAAGAGTGGGCATACGAGCTGGCCAAGAGATATGAAGAAGCCGGGATGACAGCCGAATGTCTGGAAGAGTGTGATGATCTGATTCTGTGGTTCAGCGAAGGCAAGTATGTATACAAGGCCATGGAACTGAAGATGCGATACAAGCCATTGACTCCACTGCAGCAGGAAAAGTATGACAGAAGGCTGGAAGAAGCAGAAAAATCTTCAGAAAGAGAAGCGGAAAAACTGATCGATCTGGGCAGAATAAAAGCTGAGAAAGAAGAAAAGCGGAGAAGAGAGCAGGAAGAAGCTGCCCGCTATACAGAGGATATGCTGGAGCGTTCAGAGCAGATCGCAGAGTCGGAGAATGCCGAACTCAGTGAGGAGGAAGTGTCAGAGCAGCTGAAAAAAGCGGAGCCGTCGAAGAAGAAGCTGGGTGATACGATGAAGCTTGGCGAGGCGCTTCAGAATCTGTTCCATACAGAAAAAGAAGAAGCGCAGGAGCAGGAAGAGCTGGAACTTTCAGAAGAGGATGCGGAAGAGTACGAAGAAGACATCGAGGAATTGGCAGAAGAGGACGCAGAGCCGCTTGAAGCCGATGGCCAGGAGAGTACAGGAGAAGATGATTGCTCAGATTTGGCAGAAGCACTGGAAGAGATTGAGTCATTATCAGATCTGGAATTGTTGGATCAAGTGGCAGAGGAAGAAGTGATCGAAGAACCTGTAGAAGAGATCGTTGAGGAGACGATCGAGACGAAAGTTAAGGAAGTTGATCTGAAAGAATTAGAAGAGCTGGCAGAACCGGAAATGGCAGATGCAGCAGATGTGGAAGTAATCGAGGAACCTGAAGTAGCAGAAGAGGCTGAGAAGGAAGATATGGAAAAAGAATCTATTAAATTAGAAGAAACAGAAATCAAAGAGGATGAGAGAATAGACGAGCCGGTTGACGATATACTTGATATTGATGATATTCTTGCTGAGTGGGAAGCCGCAGAGGGCAGTGTTGAACCGGAAGAAGTTCCAGAAGTGAACGAAGAGGATATAGAACAGATTGAGCGCAAGCCAAAGAGCCCGATCTTATCCCCGGATATTCAGAGGATGATCGATGAGATTGAAGGTGTGATTCCGGAAGAAGAGAGTGAGGAGATTCCGGTACACACGAGTACTCCTGTTGAACCTCTTGAGAATAAGGAGGAAGCAACAGAAGAGCTTAGAATGGAATCAGAAGAGCTGACTCTGGAGGTTGACAGTGCAGAAGATTATGAAGACCTTCTGACAGAAGACGCAGCAGAGGAACTGGAAGAGGAATTCGAAGAAGAACTGGATTACGATGATGATTATGAGGACGATTACGAATCGATTGCAGCAGGGCTGCAGGAAGAGTTCAAGCCGACGCTGAGTGATGAACCGGACGATCGTGAGATTCCGGATGAAGAGCCTGTTGAGTCGGATATTCTGAGTTCTACGACACCGCTGAGCAGAAAAGAGACTGCGAAGCTGATTGCGACAGGAAAGACTGCACCACTTCCGATGGATGAGATTGCAGATGCATTATCGATTTCCGATACAGGATTTTTGGTACACAGCCGCTATGATCTGTCCGGACAGGGTGCAAGAAAAGCAGGGCTGACAGAGGAGCAGAAGAAGCTGTTCTCCTACTTTGTTCCGGTACGTGGTATGAGCGAACAGCTGGTAGATGTTTTGGAGCAGGACCGCAACTGTACGAACAGAAGAGGTACATCCAATACAGGTAACCTGCTGATCATCGGAAACAAAGGAAATGGAAAGACGGTTCTTGCGGTTGATGTGGTCAAAGCAATCCAGAAGCAGAGAAAGATCCGTCAGGGAAGAGTTGCGATCATCACCGGAGAAGCGCTGAATAAGAAGAAGATCAGTGATATCATTGCCAAGCTGTACGGCGGAGCGCTGATCATTGAAAAAGCAGGAAAATTAAGTGAAAGAACGGTTGCGAAGCTGAACAAGGCAATGGAAAAAGATACCGGAGAGATGCTGATCGTGCTGGAAGAGCAGAGAAAGCCGCTTGACCGTATACTTTCCTCAAACAGAGAGTTCAGAAAGAAATTTACGAGCAGACTGGAAGTGCCGATCTTTGTAAATGATGAGCTGGTTACATTTGGTCAGACTTACGCACAGGAGAATGGATATCGTATCGATGAGATGGGAATCCTGGCGCTGTACAGCCGGATCGATGCGATGCAGAGAGAAGATCACGCAGTGACAGTTGCGGAAGTAAAAGACATTATGGACGAGGCGATGTCGCATTCCCAGAAGGTATCTGCAAAGAAACTTGTAAAACGGGTACTTGGAAAGAATACAGACGATGCAGACAGAATTATTCTGACAGAAAAAGATTTTAATATTTAGAATTAGGAGATATTGTGAAGTAGAAGAATCTACGGAAGCAACAGATCTTAAGTGTTCTGAAAAACTATTGACAACGAACAAATGTTCTGGTATATTATGAAGTGTAAAGACGAACGAGTGTTCTGATTTACATGGTGCACCAACGTAGTAAGTGAACTGTGACAGAAGTTGGAAGAAGGGATTTGTTTGGAAGCAAAAGGGATCCACGTACATTGCCCGACCCCGAATTGTAATAATAAGCGGCTGTTTGATAATCTTTCCGCAATAGATGGCGTGATAGAGATCAAGTGCAGAGATTGTGGAAAAGTCGTTTCTATTGACCTGGGACGAGTGATGAAGGGCAAGCGTCATATAAAATAAATAGAGAACTTTGAGTAGAAGTTGTCCGATGAGACAGAGGTTACCGGAGTAGAGATCAGACAGAGTGTTCTGATAGCTACTCCGGTTTTTGTTTTAAAAACCAACTGCTGTTAACACAAAAAGGAAAGGAAAAAAGAGTATGTTTAGTGGAAAAAGTGTAATGTTAGAGGGATTTAATGAAGAATTAAAAGAAGCAGAAGCTATGGTCAAAGAAATTTCTGAGGAGCAGGTATCACTTTTGATGTTGAAGGCAATGGCGGGTTATCCGATCTTTTTAAAAGGAAGAGGAAGGGGAATTCAGCTTCGGGAAGGAAGGGATGAATCTGTAAGAGGGCTTGTTTTAAGTAAGGCGCAGATCATAAAAATCAAGCAATATGTGTCTTACGGACTGTCGCTTCCTACGAACCTTGAAGATGTAGAACAATATCTGAATTATTCGAAGGAGCTCAATCCAAATCTTTCGCCGAAAAATTTTCAACAGCTGTTTGAGATGATCAAAGAACATGTAGAGCAGTGGTCTGATCTGGAGAGCAGGATTAAATCAATCGGTACAGATCTGAAGGTATTCAGCGGCAATTACACAATGATCGGAGAAGAGATTGTGAAAGAGATCGATAAGATGCCGATTATGGAACAGCTGAAAGCATTGGAAGAGAAAGAACAGGAATTACAGTTTACCTGTGACGATGAGCAGAGTAAAATCGGATTGATGGTATTGCTTGAAGAATTGAAAAGAGACATTGCAATGCAAAAAGAAGCTACGAGCGCACTTTCTGAGACAATAAGCAGATATCGTGAAAATATGGATAATAAGATCATTCCGAGAACTGCGGGCATTCAGGAAGAACTAAAATGTCTGGAATTAAATCAAGAGATTCAAGATCTGCGGGAGAAAGTGGAAAACAGGCAAAAGGAAATTGAGTTATTGGATAAAGAATATAACAAAATGGTAGGATACACATTCTGGGGTGCAATTGGCATGATTTTCCCGCCGGCAGGTGTGGTTGCATGGGCATGCACAGGCGGCATCTATGGATCCAAGGCAGAAAATATAAGACGCAGAAGAGCACAGGAATGTGCGGAATTGAGTAAGTATAGAGAGCAGCTTCGAGAAAAAGAAGACTTTGTTGGAAAAGTAGTAGCTGTCAGAGGAAATATGGCAGATGCCAGTGTTGTGATCAATGAGGCGGCAGCAGGCGTTAAAAATCTTGAAACGGTATGGAAGTCTGTGGAGGCGTATGTTGAAAATTCCATTGAGCAGCTAAAAGACGTAGATAATTCCACGTTGTTGCTGCAGTTTAAAATGAGAATGCAAAGTACAGTAAATTCATGGTCAGAGGTGGGGAATATTACAGCGGAGCTTGTAGCATTGTTTGAAGAAGCCCAGAGAGAAGTGAATGTCAAAGTGAGAAGTGTAAAAGATCCGGGAAAAGAACTGCAGTTACAGCGGAAAAAATTAAACAATGCAGTGATTAAGTTTGATATGGAATATCTGCCGGAACTAAAAAACAGCATGGAACAATTAAGAAGGTCAATTCAGAAATTTGACAATGATATTGAGAACAGCTATCTAAGATGTATTCCTGAGATGAAAAATTTAATCACAAGGCTGACGGAGGCAGAGAAAATATATGAAAGCTCGAACTGCACTCCGGAAATCATGGAAAAAGTAATGGAAATGGTACAAGAAGAGAAATCCACTATGCAGGATACTTTACTTGAAGCGGCAAAGACCATTCATAAAGGAACGCTTGGGCTGCGGGATGACAGTTTGAAAGAGCAGATGGATGATGCCGTACTGATGTTGGAGGACATGATTAAAAAACAGGCAGAATATGCATATGGAATTCTGGAGCCTGAGTTGACAGCGCTTGCGAAAGCACTGGAAAGTGTTGATGCGACGCTTCTGGAAAAATTAGATGAAAATCCATTTCAAATCGTGATGGATCTTCTTCCAAAAGTGGAAACGATCGAAGGGCTTGATCTGACACAGCCGGAGATTGCGGCAATGAAAGCAGCATATGAAACAGCATTGTCTGTGTTGAACAGAATGGCGGGATCAGCAGATATCCTTAAATATATGTCAATTCATGACGAGCTGAAAAAGAAGTATGAAGATTTGGAACGGGTTTTTCAGGAAGCAAAAGCACTTTGTGATAAACTCGAGTTCCATAGCCGAAGCTTGAAAAACCTGTATCAGGTACATGAGGTAAAGGAATATTTTATAGAATGTGGAAAAACACATGAAATGAATTTGCAGGATCTTTTGAGACAGCTGAAGGAAGAGAATATGGAGCAGGCAGATGAGATGGCTGCTTGCAGAGAAGAGGTGGAAAAGGGACTTCGTGATCTGGAAAGTGCCCGAAGCGCATGGAGATAGAGTGATTAGAATTAAGACTGAGGGGGCGGCATACCCTTCAGTCTTTTGCGTTGTTCTGTAAGAACTTATCAGCATAGGAACTCACCAGGCGCGGATATTGACAAAAATGTGTGTGGGGGGGGGGTAAAATAAAATGACATAAATCTTCAAAATCTGCACAAAATAGGGAGCAATCAACAATTTTGTTGAAAAATGTCCGGATCTGTAGTAGGATAAATAGGAGAAATATTTAGGGAAGAGGAATAGGATGAAAAAAGATGAAGGGGAAGAAGAGAGTACATGCTTTTAAAAACAGGATGGAACACTGGCAAGTTGTATCAATAGGGTTGACAGTTTATGACGCTATTGCTATGATACTTGCTTTTTTTCTGGCATTATGGTTCCGGTTTGATTGTCGTTATACGATGATACCGAAAGAGTATTTGAATTTCTATTTTAAGTTTATTTTAATTTACGCTGTGATTTCAATCTTTGTGTTCAGGAAGATGCGTCTCTATAATAGCATCTGGAGATTTGCAAGCTACAGCGAGTTGCTTAGGACGGTTGTGGCAACCGGAATTACATTTGTGATCCACTGTGTGGGAATGAATGTATTTTTCGGGAAGATGCCACTTTCTTATTATGTATTCGGAATTATGATTCAGTTTGTGCTGACGCTGGGAGTGCGTTTTTCTTACCGGTTTGTACTGCTTGAGAGAAGCCGGCAGAGAAAGGCAGAGGAGATCGCGAAGGCGAAGAAGGTACTTCTGATCGGTGCGGGCAAGGCAGGTCAGATGATCCTGCGTGATATCAAGACAGCCAAAGAGCTGGAGGATATCGTATGTTGTATTATTGATGATAACCCGAATAAATGGGGTAGATATATCGAAGGAGTTCCTGTGGTCGGGGGAAGAGATGATATTCTCTCCTGTGTCGAACGATTCAAGATCGAGAAGATCGTTGTGGCAATTCCGAGTGCGACAGCGCAGGAGAAGCGGGATATCCTGAACATCTGTAAAGAGACCGGGTGTGAGCTGAAGAACCTGCCGGGTATCTATCAGTTCCTGACCGGTGAGGTGCGTGTCAGTGCGCTGAAAGACGTAGCAGTGGAGGATCTTCTGGGACGTGATCCGATCAAAGTCAATATGCAGGAGATCAATGCCTTTATCCAAGACAAAAAGATCATGGTAACAGGTGGAGGCGGAAGTATTGGTTCGGGTCTTTGCCGTCTGATCGCAGAGTACCATCCGAAACAGTTGATCATCTTTGATATTTATGAGAACAATGCATATGATATACAGCAAGAGTTAAAGAAAAAGTATCCTGAACTTGATCTGGTTGTATTGATCGGATCTATCCGAGACTCGAGAAGGATCAATGCGGTATTTGAGACTTATCGTCCGGACATCGTCTATCATGCAGCAGCACATAAGCATGTTCCGCTGATGGAGGACAGTCCATGTGAGTCTATTAAGAATAATGCGATCGGTACTTACAAGACAGCTTATGCGGCAATGATGAACGGCTGTCAGAGATTTGTTCTGATTAGTACAGATAAAGCGGTGAATCCGACGAATATCATGGGCGCCAGCAAGCGTCTCTGTGAGATGATTGTACAGTCCTTTGATCGTATGATCAAAGAGAAGACACCGGAAAGACTGCCGATTCTCTATGCACATGCAGATGATGAAGACGGAGCTATGGTGAAAAAACATGTCTTTTCGGAAGATATCAAGACAGAATTTGTGGCAGTTCGGTTTGGAAATGTACTTGGAAGTAATGGTTCTGTCATCCCATTGTTTAAAAAACAGATTGCATCAGGCGGACCGGTGACGGTTACGCATCCGGATATCATCCGCTACTTTATGACGATTCCGGAAGCAGTCAGCCTGGTATTACAGGCCGGCACTTATGCAAAGGGTGGAGAGATTTTTGTTCTGGACATGGGAAGTCCGGTCAAGATCGATACACTGGCGAGAAACCTGATTAAGTTGTCAGGACTAAAACCGGATATTGACATTAAGATAGAATACACCGGATTGAGACCGGGAGAGAAACTTTATGAAGAAAAGCTGATGGCAGAAGAGGGGCTGAAGAAAACTCCGAATGATTTGATCCATATCGGATGCCCGATTCCTTTCGAGGTGGAAGGTTTTCTGAAGCACCTTCAGTCTCTGATGGAAATGGCGTATGCAAATGACGAACATATCAGAGAAAAGGTTTCTGAGATTGTAACAACGTATCATCCGGCAGGGGAACACGGCAGCGAGAAAAAAGGCGAAGTGTATGAAAGGCTGCTGGGTGGAAAGACAGCAGAGAATGGACAGAAATAAATACATCCGATTATTCCCGAATGACAGTAGAGACTGCCATTCGGGAATCTGATGTAAAACGGAAACAGAATTCGGGGTCAGGTATCGCGAAATGGCGAAGCACACTCTTTTTTAGGAGAGATAGTATGTGGTATGTAATCCAAGTAGTGACGGGAAAAGAAGAAGAGACAAAGAATGTGATCGACAAAGAACTGAGCAGACAGTTTTTTGAAGATTGTTTCTATATAAGACGAGAACGGGTATGGAGACGAGATGGGCAGTGTATTGTTCATCTGGAAACGATGTTCCCGGGGTATCTCTTCATCAGTACTGACCAGCCAGAGGAGGTATACACAAAATTAAAAGCAATTCCTCAGATTACAAAACTTCTCCGGTCAGAAGAAGATATCTTTTTAACTGTCTCTCAGGAAGAAAGAGAATTTCTTGAGAATCTTCTGGATGAAGATCCGGAGGACGTTGTGAGATTGTCAAAAGTGACGGTGAATGAAGAAAAAGAGATTCTTACTGCAGAAGGTCCGCTCAGACATTATGTGGATTGGATTGTCAAGAAAAAGTTGAGGCTGCGATATGTGATGATCGAAATGGAGTTATTTGAAAAGAAACGAGAAATATTGATAGGGATAAAGTTGTAGGATTTCCGATGGAGGGAGTCCTTTTTCTATGGAGGGATGAGATTATGTTTAATGAAAAAAATCAGTTTAAAGCATTCGAATCAAAAATGTGGCTCAGTTCACCAACAATGCATGGAGATGAAATTGAATATGTAAAAGAAGCCTATGAGACAAACTGGATGTCTACTGTGGGTGCAAATATCAATGAAGCTGAAAGAATTACATGCGAAAAAGTTGGATGCAAATATGCAGTAGGGCTTTCAGCAGGAACAGCAGCCCTTCATATGGCAATGAAGCTGGCAGGAGTGAAGCGTGGAGATAAAGTATTCTGCTCGGATGTAACGTTTGATGCAACGGTAAATCCGGTAGTTTATGAAGGCGGTGAGCCTGTATTTATTGATACAGAGTACGATACCTGGAATATGGATCCAGTAGCCTTGGAAAAGGCATTTGAACTTTATCCAGAAGTAAAAGTGGTTGTAGTAGCACATCTTTATGGAACACCTGGAAAAATAGATGAGATTAAAGAAATTTGTGACAGACATGGGGCAGTGATTGTAGAAGATGCAGCAGAATCACTGGGAGCTACATACAAAGGAAAGCAGACAGGAACGTTTGGAGCTTATAATGTTATTTCATTCAATGGAAATAAGATTATTACCGGTTCATCAGGAGGAATGCTTTTGACAGATGATCTGGAAGCTGCCAATAAAGTGAGAAAATGGTCTACACAGTCAAGAGAAAATGCACCATGGTATCAGCATGAAGAATTGGGGTATAACTACCGCATGAGCAATGTGATTGCAGGTGTGGTAAGAGGACAGTTCCCATATTTGGATGAACATATTGCACAGAAAAAGGCTATTTATGAGAGATATAAAGAAGGCTTTAAAGATCTTCCAGTGGAAATGAACCCATATGATGCAGAAAATTCTGAACCGAACTTCTGGTTATCTTGTATGTTGATTAAACCGGAAGCAATGTGTAAACAGGTAAGAGGAGAGCAGGAAGCATTATATATTGGTGAGGCTGGAAAGAGCTGTCCTACAGAGATTTTGGAAACCCTTGCAAAATATAATGCAGAGGGACGTCCGGTTTGGAAGCCAATGCATATGCAGCCAATTTATCGGATGAGTCCGTTTGTCACAAGAGAAGGTAATGGAAGAGCAAATACAAATGCTTATATCAATGGTGGAGCGTTAGGGGCTGATGGAAAACCGTTGGATACAGGAATGGATTTGTTTCATAGAGGACTTTGTCTGCCGAGTGATAATAAGATGACGGTGGAAGAACAGGATAGAATTATTGAGATTATTAAAGGATGTTTTGAGTAATGTATAAATTATTTGTAAAAAGAGTGCTAGATTTTGTTTTATCGTTAATTGCAATTATTGTTTTGAGTCCCGTATACTTGATTGTAGCAATACTTGTGAGAACAAAGTTGGGGTCACCAATCATCTTTACACAAGAAAGGCCAGGTAAGGATGAAAAGATTTTTAAAATGTACAAATTTAGAAGTATGACGGATGAGAGAGACGAAAATGGAAATCGTTTACCAGATGAAATAAGACTAACTAAGTTTGGCAAAGCACTCAGATCAACAAGTTTAGACGAATTACCGGAACTTTTTAATATTCTTAAAGGTGATATGAGTATTGTTGGGCCAAGACCATTATTGGTAAAATACTTACCTTTATATAATGAACACCAAAGGCATCGACATGATGTTCGCCCAGGATTTACAGGTTGGGCACAGTGTAATGGTAGAAATGCAATTAGTTGGGAAGAGAAATTTGATTTAGATGTCTATTATGTAAAACATCTTTCTTTTTTTCTGGATGTGAAGATAATTTTTAAGACAATAAAGACCGTTTTCTATAAGGAAGGAATTTCAAGTGAAACATCAGTAACAATGGAGGAATTTCGAGGAAATCAAAATGAATGATAAAATAATTATTATTGGAGCAAGTGGACATGGAAAGGTTGTTGCTGATATAGCAAAATTGAATGGATATAAAGAAATAATTTTTTTAGATGATGATATTTCCAAAAGGCAATGTGGAAGCTATTTGGTAGTGGGAACAACGAAAGAGATTAAATTATATATAAAAGAATATGATTTGATTGTTGCAATTGGAAATAATTTTATAAGAGAAAAAATTACAAGAATATTAGATCAATATGGAATTAAACAAAGAACATTGATTCATCCAAGTGCAGTTATAGATGATACAGTTACGATTGAAGAAGGAACAGTTGTAATGGCAAATGTAGTTATTAATGCAAATACAATAATAGGAAAAAACTGTATTATTAATACAGCATCTACGGTTGATCATGATTGTAGAGTTGATGATTTTGTACATATTTCTCCAGGTGTAAATATAGCCGGAACGGTCAGAGTTGGTACAAGAACATGGATCGGTATAGGCGGAATTATTGCTAATAACGTAAATATATGTAATGAGTGCATTATTGGAGCAGGTGCTGTAGTTATTAAAAATATTAAACAAAGTGGAACTTATGTAGGTGTGCCTATAAGGAAGGTGAAATAATGAAAAAAATATTAATGATAGCAACAGTTCCATCAATGATTGGACAATTTAATATGAATAATATTTCAATTTTATTAAATATGGGATATGAGGTTCATGTTGCTTGTGATTGGACAAATAGAAGTGTATGGTCAGACGAAAAAGTTACAGACCTAAAAAATAGATTAGAAGAGTTGAAAATTAAATATTATCAAATTGATTATTCTAGATCTATGTTTGACTTGAAAAAACATATAATCTCATATAAACAAACAGTACAATTATTAAAAAATAACGAATATGAATTTATTCATTGCCATACCCCCATAGCAAGTGCAATAGCTAGATATGCATGTAAAAAAATGGATACAAAGTGTATTTATACAGCACATGGATTTCATTTTTTCAAGGGTGCACCAAAAATAAATTGGCTTTTGTTTTATCCAATAGAAAAACTTTGTTCTTATTGGACAGATATTTTAATTACCATTAATAGAGAAGATTATCAAAGAGCGAAAAAGAGTTTTCATGCAAAAAAAATAGAATATGTTCCAGGAGTGGGAATTGATCTGAAAAAATTCCAAACAGGTCTTATTGATGTAGAAAAGAAAAGAAAAGAATTAGGACTTGGAGATACAGAGACTATGTTATTATCTGTAGGAGAACTTAGTACACGCAAAAACCACGAAGTGGTTATAAAAGCATTAGGTAAATTACAGAATAAAAAAATGCTTGAGAATGTACATTATTTTATTTGTGGTAAAGGAGAATTACTTACAAAATTGAAATTGCTAGTCCATGAACTAGAGTTGGATAGCGTGGTTAAGTTTTTAGGATTTCGTCAAGATATTTCAGAATTATGTCAGGCAGCAGATTTATTTATTTTTCCATCGTTGCAGGAAGGGTTACCAGTTGCATTGATGGAAGCCATAGCCTGTAAAACACCTGTTATTTGTTCAAAAATTCGAGGAAATGAAGATTTAATAAATTGTAAGGATGATATGTTTCAAGCTATGGATGTAGAAAGTGTTTTTATAAATATAAAAGAAAAGTGTGTTGACGAAACAGGAGAAATCCGCAGGGCTTTAGTAATGGAAAAAATGGAAAATAATGTAGATGCTAATTATAGAATATTGCAAAGATTTAGTCTTTCTTTTGTAGATAAAAGAATGCATCAGATTTATCAAGATATCATGTGAGAAATGTAGATGAAATTAACATTATAAATGGCATAGACTTATATACTATACAAAAACATAGTGATAAGTAGTATTTAGAGAAAAAATAAGAAAAAATTATAAGAGGAGGCATTTAAGTGAAATTTAGCATTATTGTACCAGTATATAATGTGAGTAAATATATCGTTGACTGTGTTGAAAGCATTGAAAAACAAGAATATGAAAGCTATGAAGTAATCTTAGTAGATGATGGGTCAACAGATGAAAGTGGTTTGATATGCGATAAATTTAAAGAAAAGTATTCTAATATTAAAGTGATACATAAAGCAAATGGGGGACTTTCTGATGCTAGAAATAATGGAATAGTAGTTGCAAAAGGAGAATATATTTTATTCGTTGATGGAGATGATTATATCGGGAAAGATGCATTGAAAGAAATTGAAAAGGCGATTAAGGATGGAGATAATCCGGATGTCATATGCCTTGAATTAGTAAAGATATTTGATGATAGCATAGATACAGTAGAAATGGGGGATGGGATAGACGAAAATATAAATAAATTATACGGAGATGATTTATATACTTATTTAGCTAATTTACCTAAATATCCAGCTAGTGCATGTACTAAGGTTATTAAACGTGAATTATTTAGTAAATTTGATTTGTATTTTGAAAAAGGATTATTATCAGAAGATTTGGAGTGGTGTATACGTTTATTTTTAGCAGCAAAAACATTTTATTATTGTCCATATAAGTATTATTTTTATCGACAGGCACGTAAGAATTCTATTTCAAATACACCATCTGAAAAAAAAGTAATGGATACTTTAAATACTTTCGCAAAGTGGACAGAATATAGTGTTTCAATGGAAAATTTTGAGAAAAGGAACATGATTTGTAGCTATATGGAGTATATATTTAGGTTTTTACTATTAGGATATGAAAATATTTCAAAGAATAATAGAAAGAATTTTTTGAAAAAGATAAAGAAAAATAGTTGGGTGTTAGGAACCAGAACAGATACACCCAGTAAATGTATCAAAATATGTTATGAACTGTTTGGAATTAAATTTACCAGTCAAGCATTAAAGAAGTATCTAAAAATAAGAGGTTATTAGAATAATAGAGTCATGAGAAATACAACCACAAGCTATAAAAATGTAATTAAATTAGGAATATATAGTTTCATATTATTAAATATATTTACTAACGCTATTAAAATACTGCCATCAGGAGCTTATTATAGAGAATTGCTAGTAATCGAATTATTGATTACGATTATAGTTGCGATGGATTTTGGATTTAAAATTCCTATAGAGTCAAGTGCTAAACAAAAGATTGTGGCAATTTTTTTATCACAATTTTTAGCATATTTTTTTACAACGTTATTTGAAAAATATGATTGTTTTGATATTCATAGATTAATAGCTTTTCTTTTGATGTATATTGTCTTATTTGAAGCTGCTAAATTTGGAAAAATAACAAAAAGAGATTTTGAACAAATTTTAAAAATAATAATTATTATAGGGATAGTTGCTTGTTTTTATAATATCTTTATACATCGAGATACAATACTTACATTTAATTTGAGTAAAATTATGTACTACACTAGTACGTATTCTGCATTTTTTTTAACAAGATCCAATTTTTGTTTGCTATTAGTAGTATGTTATGTCATTTCTTTATATTTTTATGACTTAAATAAAAAGAGAATCTTTATTTTACTTGCTGTTTTTTTTGTAGGTAATGTTCTACTAACGAATGCTAGGACATCTATAATTATACTAGCACTTATTACAGCCAACTATTTATTTATGAAAAAAAATGGTTCTGCGAGAAATATAATAATTATAATTCTTTGTGGAGCGATTTTGGCGTTATTACCATGGGATTCAATAATTTTAAATTTTAAAAATATTATGGATAAGTATTCATTAATTTTTAGGATAAATAGTTCAGACTTTTCTAATGGAAGACTTGAGTTATGGTGGTATGCGTTTAAAGATATGGATTTAAAGTCTTTTTTGTTAGGTCATGGAATAGGATCAAAAGATGCGTATTTAGGCATGATAGGGGCAATAGCATATTCTTTTCATAGTTCATGGATAGATTTATTTTATGAAGGAGGAATGTGTTTATTTCTAATTTATGCATCTGTATTTATATATGTAATTAAATATGTAAAAAACAGTACATTATCAGTTATTCAAAAAAAAATGTTTTACAATTTTATTATTATATTACTTGTAAGTGGCATAGGAGATGCCATTGCACTTCCATTTATGTTAGACACTTCAACTATTTTTTCGACATTAGTATTTATAACATTTCCCATATGTACAGTTAATGGAGATAGGAGAACGGCTATGAGGGGGGATATCAATGAAAGTTAAAAGATTATATGTTTGCAATAATCCATATCAAGTAATAGTTGCAATTTTAATTGCTAAACAGCTACATAAAAAAGGTGATTTGAGAGAGATTATTTTAACAGATAATTTTAGTGCAGCTGAGAATGTATTTAAGCGGTTGAAAGAAGATTACTTTTTTGATAAAGTATATTTTGCACATGTAAATCGTATTTTATTTCCTAAAACACTAATAAATAAAGGAAAAAAAATAGCGGGGATTTTTAATGAAAACGCTTTTATTAAAATGATAACAGACGATAAGGACTTTGAAAAAAAACAATATGATGAAATTTTTTATAATAATGACGATCTTTTTTTCTATAATTTAGTATCATACTGTCTGAAGAAAAATCAGAAGGTAAAGATATTTAGATTTGAAGAAGGTTACTCTTCTTATATAAGGCCTTTTTGCTCTTTACGAGCGCAATATCTTTTTGATAAAAAGCATAGAAATAATCCTTTTAAGAAGTTACTTTGTGGAATGTATTATTTTTATCCAGATCAGATATTATTTCAGCATTCATTTCATGTAGAAAATATAGAAAGAAATTTAGATTTAGAAGTAAAAAAGGTTATTAAAAATGCATTTTCTATTACTAATAATTTAGAAAAAAATCTAGATAAAAAATATATAATTTTTGAAGAAAGTTTTTTTCAGGATTACGGTTATAACGCAGATGTAGAATTTTATAGAGATATTGTGAAAAAAATTGGTTCAGAAAAAATTATGATGAAATTACATCCTAGATCTAGGGTTAATAGGTTTAAAGATTTGGGAATTGAATTCTTGGAAAATTCAGGTGTTCCATGGGAAGCAATATTACTTCTTAATAATTTTAAAGATGTTAGATTTATTACATTAGCAAGCGGAAGTGTTATCAATTCAAGATTAATGTTAGGAAATTCAGCAGAGTCATTTTTATTGTATAAATGTGTGACACCAGCAGTTCCAACATTAGATAATGAATTTGATAAGTTTGTTACAAACTTTAAACAAACATGTGGTGACAATTTATATATTCCCCAAAGTGTAGAAGAACTTTATTCAATAATTGAAAAATATGTTGAAGAAAGTAGAGGATTGTAAATGAATTCAAAATATAAATATCTGATTAAAAACATGGGTATTTTGACACTAAGTAATTTTTCGTCTAAAATTCTTGTCTTTTTGCTGGTACCATTGTATACCAGTGTATTAAGTACAACCGAATATGGAATATATGATTTAGTTGTTTCAACTATACAGCTTATATTCCCAATAATTACGGCAAATATTGTTGATGCTGTTATGAGATTTAGTATGGATAAAAGATATGATACTAAAGATATTGCATCTATAGGTATTAAATACTTATTTGGGGGAGAAGTTGTAGTTGCAATATTTTTAATAGTTACTTCAAAGTTTGAACTGATAAATATAATTTCTAATTTAGAGGTATATATTTTTTTTTATTATACATTTTATACATTTAATCAATTTTTAATACAATTTGCAAAAGGATTGGAAAAAGTAACAGATATGGGGATTGCAGGTATATTAAGTACTGTTATAATGGTTAGTGCTAATATATTGTTTTTGTTGGTTTTAAAAATTGGTTTAAAGGGATTTTTTGTTGCTAATATATTAGCGCAGCTTTTGCCAACTACATATCTAATTTTTCGATTAAAGATATGGAAATATGTAAAAATAAAAAAAGTTGCGGACAGTATGGAAAAAGAGATGTTAATATATTCATTACCATTAATTTTTTCCACAGTAGGTTGGTGGGTGAATAATGCAGCTAATAAATATTTTGTTACTTTCTTCATAGGTCTAGCAGCTAATGGTATTTTGTCAGTTTCTTATAAAATACCAAGTATTATAAATACTATTCAAAGTATCTTTATTCAAGCGTGGCAAATTTCTGCTATTAAGGAATATGAAAGTAAAGAGAAGAAGCAATTCTATGGTTTTTCTTTTTACTATTTAAATTTTTTAATGTGTGTCTGTTGTGCCTTATTAATTTTATTATCAAAACCTTTAGCAAGTGTATTATACGCAAAGGACTTTTATATTGCTTGGAGATATGTTCCCATTCTATTAATTGCAAGTGTAGTAAACGCTGCTTCAGGATTTTTAGGTCCTATTTTGTCAGCTGAAAAAAATTCAAGAGATATGGCAAAGTCAGCAATATATGGTATGATAGCAAATATTGTATTTAATATTTTACTAGTATATGTGATTGGGATGCAAGGTGCTACTATAGCCACACTGGCATCTAGTTGTATTATATATATTTCTAGAAAAAAATCAGTAGCAAAGCAGATGGATATTCCTAATGAGTGGAAAATATATTTGTGCTGGAGTATTTTAATTGTTCAAGCCATTGTCGAAATATTGTCTATTAGTATTATAGCTGAAATAGTGATAATAATTGTATTGTTAGGTATTAATGTAAAAGATTTAAAAGTTTTACTTATGAAAGGAAGGAAAATTAAATGAAAATAGTATCTTTTATTCCAATTAAATTAAATAATCAAAGGTTACCGGGAAAAAATACACTTTTGCTTAATGGGAGACCGACATGTGATTATATATTTGAAACTATTAGTAGTATAGAAAGTATTGATGAAAAGTATGTTTATTGTAGTGATGAATCAATTAAGTCTTATATTGAACCTTATAAGCATAGAGGACTTAAATTTTTAAAGAGACCAGAATACTTAGATGATTTTAAAATCAAAGGACTTGAAATTATTAAACAGTTTGTAGAAGATGTTCCGGCCGATATTTATGTTTTAACTCATGTAACACAGCCTTTTACGAAAAGTGAATCAATAAAAAAAGCTCTGAACCAAGTTATCAGTGGGGAATATGATTCTGCATTTTCTGCTGTTACTTTACAAGATTATATGTGGATAAATGGTAAACCATTAAATTATGATATGAAAAATATTGTAAGAACACAGGATTTGACGCCGATTTATATGGAAACAGGAGCTTTTTTTATCTTTCGAAAGGAAGTGTTTACAGAGTTGGGACAACGTATAGGAAATAAGCCATATATACATGAAATAAGTCAATTTGAAGCCGTAGATATCGATACTGCTGAAGATTTTGAATTTGCTAAAGCTGTGGCGATGTATTTAGATAAGAAGGAAAAATAATATATTTATTAGTAGGAGGGCTATTAAATGAAGAATGTAAGAATATTAGATTGCACATTGCGTGATGGAGGAAGAATTATAGACTGTGCATTTCCGGATTGTGAAATTAAAGAGATTTCAGATAAGCTAGCTAATGCAAAAATAGATATTGTAGAAATAGGATTTCTACGCGATAAAAATAAGGTTGATTATAAAGGGAATAGTACTTTTTTTACAGATGTAGATCAAATGAGACCCTTTGTTAATAAAGATAGGCAGAGTACTCTTTATGTAGCATTTATAGATTATGGTATGTTTGATATCGAATCATTAAAACCTTATGATGGAAATTCAATTGACGGTATTCGATTTGGATTTACAAAAAAAGATTATGTGAATTGTAAAGATGAAGTACTAAGGTGGATTAATATTATAAAAAATAGAGGTTATAAACTGTTTGTTCAAGGAGTAAATTCATTAAGTTATAGTGACAAGGAACTTCTTGAAGTAGTAGATATGGTTAACGAGGTTCATCCATATAGTTTTGGTATTGTTGATACATATGGCGCAATGTATATGGATGATGTAGACCGTCTGTATGAATTGATTGATCACAATATGAAGTCGGATATTTGTATTAATTTTCATTCACATAATAACTATCAATTGTCCTTTGCATTCGCACAAGAAATAGTTAAACTTAGTGCTATGAGTTCTAGAGAAGTTATTATTGATGGAACTCTTGGTGGTATAGGAAAGGTTGCAGGAAATCTTAATACAGAACTTATAGTTGATTTTTTGATTCGTAAGAAAAAGTATGATTATGAATTAGATGATATATTAGATATGCTTGATGATTATATATATAAATATTCTTTAAAATACAAATGGGGATATTCTACTTCAGCAATGATGGCAGGTATATATAAATCTCATCCTAATAATGTTATTTATTTAACTGAAAAATTTCGGTTAGATAGTAAAGATATCGGAAAATTATTATCTATGATAGAACCAGAAAAAAGACAACGGTATGATTATAATAATATAGAAAAGTTATATATAGAATATATATCAGAAAAAGTTAATGATTATAATACACTTAATTCATTAAAAAAAGTAATAGGTAATCGAGAAGTTGTGGTACTTGTTCCAGGTAATAGTTTAAATACATATCGTAAACAAATTGACGAATATATTAATCAGCGGAATGTTTTTGTAATTAGTGTTAACTTTGTTGCAGATAATAGAAATGTTTATGCATTTTTCGGAAACCAAAAGCGATATAATTTATCGGAAAGAAAAAGAGTAGATAGAAATATTATTATTAGTTCAAATGTAAAAGGAAATAAAAATGATATTGTAGTAAATTATCATAGTTTAATCAATCGAGGATATAAGTATTTTGAAAATTCCGCGATTATGGTTTTGAATTTGTTAAAACGAATAGAAGCCAAAGAAATTACCATAGCAGGTTTTGATGGATTTGAAATTGAAAAGAGAACTAATTATGCTGATGATAGTTTTCAAAATGATAGACATATTGATGAATTTAATAAATTAAATCAAGAAATAAAGGATATGTTTAAGGAACTGGTGAGTACACTTAGCGGAAAATGTACAATAAAAATGCTCACACCTAGTCGTTTTGAAGGAGTATTAAAGAATGAAGAATAAGTCAGCGAAACATTTGAGGAAAAGTAATTTGGAATGGCTTAGAATTATTGCTATTATAATGATTATTTCATATCATTATGTAGTTCATAGTGAGTTTGATTTTCAAGTGGGAGCGGGGAAAGTATTTTTAGAAATTGTTTCATATGGCGGTAAGGCAGGCGTAAATATATTTTGCCTTCTCATGGGATATTTTGGAATAAAATCATCTAAATTTAGTGTTGAAAAATTAATAAAAATAGAGGAACAGATTTTATTTTTTTCAATGATAGGTCTTCTAGCGAATATACTGTTTTTTAAAGGAAATGATGTTTCAACGTTAACGTTGCTAAAAAGTTTTTTTCCTGTGATTTTTGAACAGTATTGGTTTATGACAGCGTATGTTATAGTATATCTTATGTCACCGTTTATCAATAGGTTGTTGTTATCACTAGAAAAAGAAACATATATTAAACTTTTAGTACTTGAATTATTATTGTGGGGAATTATTCCATTTTTTTCTTTGCAAGAAACAACAGGAATGGGATTCACTCAATTGATATGGTTTATAGTTATGTATACATTTGGTGCATATATGCGACTATATAAGAGCAAAACATCTTCTTCCCAAAGATATTTTAAGTTAGTATTGCTGTGTATAATAACAATGCTAATAATCATAGTTACATTAAATATATTAGGTATTTATAGCCAAGTGATTTTCAACCATATAACATATTTCAGATGGAGTAATAGTCCTGTAATAATAGTTTTTAGTTTAAGTTTATTTAGGTTATTTGAGCAATTAGATATTCAGAATAGCGTAATAATAAACTTTATTGCAAGAGGTACACTTGGTGTATATTTATTCCACGAAAATATTTTTATGCAACCAATTATATGGCAAAATATAATATGTGGGGAAAAATATATAAATAATATTTGGATTCTAATAAATTATATTTTAGCAGTAATTTTTGTGCTGATTGTAGGAGAAGTTATAGATTTAGTTCAAAGGGCAGTTAGTAACAGAACTTCAGGTATTCGTAGTAAGATTTGTAGATGGATGGAACGGAATTTTTATAAAACTGTAAATTTATTTATGAAATAAAGATAATTACTGTGAAATAAAGTAGGGGATAACCAATAAATGGCGTATTTTAACAAGCTGTCTTATGGAAGCCTTTGAAAAAATATCATTGTAAAGTGTTAAGATGCTAATTGTGATTTGGAAATAATCCCTTTGCTGATAAGTAGTTTCTTGGATTATTTGATAGCTTTTTCCTTCTGTTTTTCTTTCAGAGGTTCAGGCATATCAATTTTGTATAAATCGGTCGGATTCAATGCTTCACCAATAGACAACATTTGGTAGAGAGAGGTAAGAATCATTCGGGCGATAGCAATGATGGCTCGTTTTTTACCACGGCGTTTCATAATGGGCTGGTATTTCTGATTATAGTAAGGAGATTTATCGGATTTTACAGCTGCATGAGTGGCTTGCACTAATACAGGTTTGAGGCAGATACCGGCACGTGTTATCCTGACAGATTTCTTTTTACCAGTCAGATTTATTGTCTCCGGGAGTTAATCCCGCCCAACAGCATAAACGTTTGGAATTAGAAAACGGAGTCATATCAATACCGATTTCGGAGATAATTGTGATTGAACTGTTACGATCAACACCCGGAATGGTACACAGTAACTGGACAGCATTTTCATAAGGAGTAATCAAAGAATCAAGCATCATTTATTGTGGATGTGATATAATTCAAATATGTACGAATGAGGCGCATACGATATTTGGGGAGTCAGTCGTGTGATACATTCGATGGACTCAATGACACTGTCAGATTTCTTCTTTAGGGAACGGGGAAGTTTGGAGGTTATTTCTTCGTGGTGGATGGAATTGCTGAATTGCTCGAGAATCTAATGCGACATTTTATAATGGTATTCAGCATAGGGATGGAACATCCGATATTCGGAAAGCCCCTTTAAAAAAGAGTAT
>ENA-OXEC01000074-OXEC01000074.1-human-gut-metagenome-genome-assembly--contig:-NODE-74-length-69689-cov-83.4963_pt1 | contig 69689 bp, 59 predicted proteins | sample MGYA00249351_ERZ652235 | MGnify/ENA primary metagenome ERZ652235 (study PRJEB26925, sample SAMN05826906) | human gut metagenome | biome: ENVO:2100002; feature: ENVO:00000062; material: ENVO:00002003...
TGCGCATGTCTCGTGGGCTCGGAGATGTGTATAAGAGACAGATGATAATGGGGGCGTTGGGGGGGTCCCGAATCTCTTCCGTGTCGGGGATCATTTCGGGCTGAGCCAGCGTCACCTGCCCGGGAAAGACCTGCACGCCCTGAATGCGGACGGTGCGGTAGCCGGGTTTGGAGGCCACAAGGCTGCAGACCGCGTAGGGGGCCTGCGTGGTGTTATTCTCGTCCAGCGAGAGGGCGCAGGCGGGTGTGGTGAGGGTGACGTCGGCGGCATTGCCCTCGGCGTCGGTGAGGCGGGTGGCGGTGAAGCCGTCGCCGCTGACATTGACGGTCACGCCCTCGACGGGGCTGGACTGGCGGGCTGCAAAAGCTTGGATGCGCAGGATTCCGGTAGCCATATAAAAACTCTCCTTTGCGTGAAATCAGAACAAGGCTCGGTACAGCCTATTCCGCCGGGAGAGAATGGGTGAATCCTCTTGGCTTTTCGGGGCAGGGGGAGTATACTGGAAGCAGCAAAAACACACTGAAAAAGGAGAGTGCAGACAAATGCAGGCGACCATTCACAACGAATATCTGACCCTTACGGTGGACACCCACGGTGCCGAGGCCGTCAGCCTGAAGAACGCAGTGGGAGAAGAGCTGCTCTGGCAGGCAGACCCGGCAGTCTGGAAGCGCCACGCGCCCATCCTCTTCCCGTGGACGGGCAAGCTCAAGGACGGCAGCTTCACCCACGGCGGCAGGACCTATAAGGGCGGGCAGCACGGCTTCGCGCGGGATGTGGAGCACACCCTGCGAAAGGCCGAGGGCGATACCATCCGGCTCGAGCTGCGTCCGGACGAGACCATGAAGGCAGAGCGGTTCCCCTTCGACTTCGTCCTCACCAGCACCTTCCGGCTGGACGGCAAGACCCTCCACCACACCCTCACTGTCTCGAACCCCGGCAGCGAGGAGCTGCGGTTCGGCATCGGCTACCATCCGGCCTTTTGTGTGCCCTTCGATGCAGAGCACACCGTCGAAGACTATGAGTTCCGCTTCGACCAGCCCGAAAGCCCGGTCATCCTCGACGCCAGCGGGGGCGGATTGCTGACGGGCAAATGCTACTACCAGTGGAAGAACCAGCAGGCCATCCCGCTGACCAACGACCTCTTCGACAACGACAGCTTCTGCATGGCGGGCCTGCGCACCAAGACGCTGGGCATCTACGAGAAAGACACCGGCCGCAGCATCGTCTGCGATGTGGCCGGCTTCCCCTATACCCTCATCTGGTCGGCCCTGTCGAAGCCGCTGCACTTCGTCTGCATCGAGCCGTGGAACTCTCTGCCCGCCTCGGTGGACGACCCGCAGGAGTGGAGCCAGCGGGCCGCTGCGGCCTGCCTCGCCCCCGGCGGGGAGTGGAGCACGACCCTCAGCACGACATTTGAGCGGTAAAGTAAAATAAAAGCCGTCCCCGCAGCATTTTTCGCTGCGGGGACGACTTGCTTATATGAGGTCAGAGTGTGTCGCTAGAATAAAAACTCAGTTGACAGAAGAGCGGCGCTGGATAACAAGACAATATGTATATCCTCCGATTTTGCCCTGAGCTATGCTGACATGAATCGTATCTTCAAAGGTAAGCGAAGAGTTGAAGGTTTCGTAACTGTTTGTGCCCTCAATAAAAGCGTCCTGCATGACAGCAGCGGCAATGACTTGAGGATCTTTGTAATACTGGCTCTTGGGGTCAGAAGGAAGTAACGTCCAACTGATGCGATACCGAGAGGTCTCCTGATCTGGAAGAAGGGCCAAAAACTCTTTTCCGTTCTCGGTCGGAGTCCACTTCCAGTTTTTGGTTTTACCAAAGAAGTTCTTATCCAGCTTGCCTGTGCAGCGACTGCTGAGGAAATGAAAGGCGGTCTCAGCAATGCTGTTATCTTTTTCTTTTTCGACCTTTAACCCAATGGTCTCGCCGTAGTCAGCCATCTGGTTGAACAGTTCATCCTCCAGCTTTACTTTTTTGTCACATCCTGTAAAAAGTGTGAGAGCGAATGCGCTGATAAGGAGCGCGGATAGAATGCGTTTCCAGTGCTTCATGATGATTCCTCCTGTAAGTAATAGATGGATGTTCATGGCCGCAAAGGACAGTTGCCCATCTGTCTAACATTATCTTATCATTTTTTCAGGGGAGGGACAAGAGTATGGTTAAAAATCGACGATTTGCAGTAAAGAACGACTGATTTTTGTGACAAGCTCACAAATCGTTGGATGCAAAAAGGGAGGCCCCCGGCGGGAGCCTCCCTCTTTTTGTGCGATAAAATTTACAGAGCCTTGATAGCGGCCTTGATGCGCTCGGCGGCGGTCTTGGTCTTCTCGGCGTCACCGAAAGCGGTCAGGCGGAAGTAACCCTCGCCGCACTCGCCGAAGCCCACGCCCGGGGTGCCCACGACGCCGCAGTTCTCCAGCAGCCAGTCGAAGAACTCCCAGCTCTTCATGCTGCCGGGGCAGCGCAGCCAGATGTAGGGGCTGTTCTTGCCGCCGCAGTACCACACGCCGCACTCGTCCAGCGCGTCGGCGATGACCTTGGCGTTCTGGCGGTAGTAGTCGAGGTTGTGCTGGATCTCAGCCATGCCGCTCTCGGTAAAGACGGCGGCTGCGCCGCGCTGCACGATGTAGGGCACACCGTTGAACTTGGTGGTCTGGCGGCGGAGCCAGAGCTTGTTGAGGCTCATGCCGTCACGCTCCAGCTCCTTCGGCACGACGGTGTAGCCGCAGCGGGTGCCGGTGAAGCCTGCGATCTTGGAGAAGGAGCAGATCTCGATGGCGCACTCGCGGGCACCCTCGATCTCGAAGATGCTGCGGGCCAGCTCGCCGTCGGAGATGAAGCACTCGTAGGCAGCATCGTAGAGGAGGATGGCGTTGTTCTTTCTGGCGTACTTCACCCATGCCTTGAGCTGGTCGCGGGTGTAGGCCGCGCCGGTGGGGTTGTTGGGGCTGCAGATGTAGATGATGTCAGCCTTCACGCTGTCGTCGGGCATCCCGAGGAAGCCGTTCTCCTGACTGGTGCGGCCGTAGATGATCTTGCGGCCGTCGGTGACATTGTCGTCCACATAGGTGGGGTAGACGGGGTCCGGAACGAGGACGGTGTTGTCCACGTCAAAGAGGCCCAGCAGATTGGCGAGGTCGCTCTTTGCGCCGTCGGAGATGAAGATCTCATCTTCCGCCAGCTGGGTGCCGCGGCCTGCGTAGTAGCCCTGAATGGCCTGCTTGAGGAAGGGGTAGCCCTGCTCGGGGCCGTAGCCGTGGAAGCCCTCTTTGGTGCCCATCTCGGTGACGGCGTCGTGCATGGCGTCCACGACGCACTTGGCCAGAGGCTGGGTCACGTCGCCGATGCCCAGACGGATGATCTCCTTCTCGGGGTGGGCCTCCTGATAGGCGGCGACCTTGTGGGCGATGTCCACGAAGAGGTAGCTGGCCTTCAGTTCGTTGTAGTGCTTATTCATTTTCATAATACTTTCCCTCGATTCTTTACTTGATAGGCGGCCTGCCCTCTCAGTCACGGAGAGGGCAAGGATGCTTTATACCTCAGCGGTACCCTCGCATACGGTGACCGCGCTGCCGGTCATGAGCAGTTTTTTGTCCGGCAGGACCCGGATGATAAGCTCACCGCCCCGCAGCTGGACATGGACGTCCTCTCCGGCGGGGCAGAGGCCCAGCTCGGTCAGCGCCGCCACGGTGGCGCAGGTGCCGGTGCCGCAGGCCCATGTCTCGCCGCTGCCCCGCTCCCACACCCGCATTTTCAGGTGGGTGGCGTCCACCACCTCCACGAACTCGGTGTTGACCCGCTCCGGGAAGTTGGCGTGGCGCTCGAACGCGGGGCCGATGTCCTCAAGCTTCAGGCAGTCTACATCCTCCACCACGGTCACGCAGTGGGGATTGCCCACGCTGATGCAGGTGACGCGCCACGTCCTGCCCTCCACGGTGAGGGGGCAGTCCACCAGCGGCCCTTCGCCCATGTTCACAGCGGGCAGGGCCGCAGCCATGGCGGAGTATCCGCCCATCTCCACCTGCCAGAGCTGTGCGCCCCTGTGGGTGATGGTCTTGGTGCCGCTGTTGGTGTCGATGCGGAGCGCCTCTTTCGCAGCGCCATGGGTGTAGAGCCATTCGGCCACGCAGCGCACGCCGTTGCCGCACATCTGCGCCTCGCTGCCGTCGGCGTTGAAGATGCGCATCCGCCCGTCCGCACCCTCCGTCACCGGGGCGCAGATGCAGATGATGCCGTCCGCGCCGATGGAAAAGTGGCGGCGGGAGAGCTTCTGCGAAAGGGCCGCGATGTCCTCCGGCACGCCGCTGGTGCGGCAGTCGAGGTAGATGTAATCGTTGGCGCAGCCCTGCATTTTGGTGAATGAAAGCTTCATGTTGAAAACTCCTTTGGCCTCTCTTAACGACCTGATGGATAAAGCGGAGCGAAGCTGTGCATCGCAGCATGGGCTTTTTCATCCAGAACAGACCTGACCGGCACGCCAGTGGCTCTCCCTCTGGGAGAGCTGGCGCGCAAGCGCCTGAGAGGGCTACTATTACTATAAGAACGAACGGCGGTTCTGTCAAGCAAAAAAAGAGGCGGCAGATGGATTTCAACTGGAATTTTTGCCCGGAAAATGACCCGGAGAGAAAAACGGGGCTTGACAACAGCCATGTCATGGGATATAAAGAAAGAGAGCATTCTGCGCAGGGGGACGGCCTGCCCGCCAAAGGGGAGGCGGGGAGAGATGCCCGGCCTGCGCAGCGTGAAAATGCGAAATTAAAGCACAAAAAGGAGACCGCGATCATGGATACGTTTGAAAAGATCCGCGCACTGCTGGCAGAACAGCTGGACGTCGATCCTGCTAAGATCACGATGGACAGTGACATTATGGGCGATTTTGAGGCCGACAGCCTCGACATCGTGGATATGGTGATGACGCTGGAGGATGAGTTTGGCATCGAGGTGCCCGACGACGCCATCGAGAACCTGCGCACGGTGGGTGATGTGGTGAACTTTGTGGACAGCCACAAGGGCTGAGCAACAGATGCAGAAAAGCCCCGCATCCGCGCCTCTGCACACGGCAGAGAGAGCGGCGGGGCTTTATATATGGGTTCGTGCGGAACGATGAGCGTTTGGCGCACGGCCTTGGGAGGATAAGATTAAAATGGCAAAAGACAACAAAAAGCTCGTACAGGCGATCACCAGCCAGGAGGAGAACTTTGCACAGTGGTATACCGACATCTGCGTCAAGGCAGAGCTGGTCGAGTATTCCAGCGTCAAGGGCTTCATCATCCTGCGCCCCTACGGTCAGGCCATCTGGGAGCTGATCCAGAAAGACATGGATGCCCGCTTCAAGGCCACCGGCCACGAGAACGTGGCGATGCCCGTACTGATCCCTGAGAGCCTGCTGCAGAAGGAAGGCGAACTGGTCAATGGCTTCGCGCCGGAGGTGGCGTGGGTCACGATGGGCGGCTCGGACAAGCTGGAAGAGCGTCTGGCGGTCCGCCCCACCAGCGAGACCATGTTCTGCGATCACTGGTCCCGTGTGCTGCACAGCTACCGCGAGCTGCCCATGAAGTACAACCAGTGGTGCAGCGTCGTGCGCTGGGAGAAGACCACCCGCCCCTTCCTGCGCAGCCGCGAGTTCTGGTGGCAGGAGGGTCATACCATCCACGAGACCGCTGCCGAGGCTGAGGCTGAGACCCAGCAGCAGCTGAACTGCTACGCAGACGTCTGCGAGCAGGATCTGGCCATCCCTGTTGTCAAGGGCCGCAAGACCGATAAGGAGAAGTTTGCCGGTGCCGAGGCCACCTACACCATCGAAGCCATGATGAAGGACGGCAAGGCCCTGCAGAGCGGCACCAGCCACTACTTCGGCGATAAGTTCAGCAAGGCTTACGACGTGACCTTCACCGGCCGCGACAACCAGCTGCATCACCCGTTCCAGACCAGCTGGGGCGTTTCCACCCGTCTGGTGGGCGCGATCATTATGACCCACGGCGACGACGACGGCCTCATCCTGCCCCCGGCTGTTGCCCCCGTTCAGGTCGTGGTGGTGCCCATCGCTGCCCACAAGCCCGGCGTTTCCGAGAAAGCTGCAGAGCTGGCCGAGAAGATCAGCAAGTACGCCCGCGTCAAGCTGGACGACAGCGACAACGCCCCCGGTTGGAAGTTCTCCCAGTGGGAGATGAAGGGCGTGCCCCTGCGCCTCGAGATCGGCCCCAAGGATCTGGAGAAGAACCAGTGCGTCCTCGTCCGCCGCGACACCCGCGAGAAGGTGTTCGTCTCTCTGGACGAGCTGGAGACCGCCATCCCGGCCCAGCTGGAGGCCCTGCGCAAGGACCTGTACGAGCGCGCTCTGGCCAACCGTGAAGCCCGCACTTGGCCCGCCACCACCATGGACGAGGTCAAGGAGCTGGCCAAGGCCAACACCGGCTACATCAAGACCATGTGGTGCGGCGATCTGGCCTGTGAGATGAAGATGAAGGAAGAGGCTGGCCTGTCCAGCCGTTGTATGCCCTTCGAGCAGGAGCATCTGAGCGATGTCTGCCCCTGCTGCGGCAAGCCTGCTAAGACTATGGTCTACTGGGGCGTCGCATACTAAGCGTCAAAATAAACGAGAGCAGCCGCTTTTCCTCCGGGGAGGGCGGCTGCTCTTTTGTGCATTCTGGCAAGAAAGCAGTAAAAAATTTGTAAAAGGGGTTGAAAAATCCGTCCCAGCGTAGTATGATGACCTAGCTGAAAAGGCAAATACATTGACAGGAGGAAACGAGACGAATGTCCGGCGACCATTTAGACCAACCCAAACAACGCTCCTCCTGCGATGCGGGCAGCAACGAATAGCTCTGCCGCGTCCTGAATGCATCTGCCCAGATACACCGCAGGAGTCCGACCAGAAGACGACGCGGTGTATTTTTATGCCCCAAAAGGGGAGGAGGAACCCAAGATGCAGAAGAAGAACTACCAGCAGGAGATACTCGACCTCATCCACAGCGGCCTGCCGCAGGCTGAGCTGGCCGAAAAGCTCTCCGATTACCATGAGAATGACCTTGCCGACGCCCTCGAGGCCCTGACGCCCGATGAGCGCCAGAAGCTCTACACCGTGCTGGGCGTGGAGCGGGTGGCCGAGATCTTCTCCTATCTGGATGACGCGGAGCCCTACCTGAAGGAGCTGCCCAGCGAGAAGGCCGCAAAGGTCGTCTCGAACATGGACTCGGACGACGCTGTGGATGCGCTGGACGACCTCGAGGAAGAGGATAAGGCCAAGATCGTCGGCCAGCTGGACAAGGACTCCGCCGAGGACGTGAAGATGCTGCTGTCCTATGGAGAAGACGAGATCGGCAGCAGCATGACCACCAACTACATCTGCATCCGGAAGGACATGACCATCCGGCAGGCCATGAGTGAGCTGGTGAAGCAGGCCGGCGAGAACGACAACATCTCCACCCTCTATGTCGTGGACGAGAACGAGAAGTTCTACGGTGCCATCGATCTGAAAGACCTCATCATCGCCCGGGCGGACGACAGCCTCGAGAAGCTCATCGCCCGGTCGTACCCCTATGTGACCGACCACGAGAAGATCAGCGACTGCATCGACCGTATCGTGGACTATGCCGAGCGTTCGCTGCCCGTCCTGAACGACACCGGAGAGCTGGTGGGCATCATCACCTCGGCGGATGTCGTCGAGCTGGTGGATGATGAGATGGGCGATGATTACGCAAAGCTGGGCGGTCTGACCAGCGAGGAGGACCTGAACGAGGGCGTGTTCGAGAGCGTCAAAAAGCGTCTGCCATGGCTGATCGCCCTGCTCTTCCTCGGGATGCTGGTGTCCTCGGTGGTGGGCGCCTTCGAGTCGGTGGTGGCCGTCCTGCCCATCGTCATCTGCTTCCAGTCCATGGTGCTGGATATGGCGGGCAATGTGGGCACCCAGTCGCTGGCCGTTACCATCCGCGTGCTGGTGGATGAGAACCTGACCACCTCCAAAAAGCTGCATCTGCTCTGGAAGGAGATGCGGGTGGGTCTGGTCAACGGCGCACTGCTGGCGGTCATGGCGCTGAGCTTCCTCGGCTGCTATATCCACTTCTTCAAGGCATACGCTTGGGGAGAGGCCTTCCTGCTCTCCGGCTGCGTCGGCATCTCCCTCATCGTGGCGATGGTCATTTCCAGCTTGGTGGGCACCATCATCCCCATGCTGTTCCACAAGATCCACATTGACCCTGCCGTGGCGTCCGGCCCCCTCATCACTACCATCAACGACCTCGTGGCCGTCGTGGTGTACTACGGTCTGGCCATGATCGTGCTGATCGATATGTTCCATCTGGGCTGATTTTTGAATAAGAGCAAAGGCTCCGGCACTGCCGGAGCCTTTTTGTATATTATCGATTCTCTATCCAGTACCGCTGGGTCAGCATCCCATCCGAGGAGTCAAACATCTCATCTTCCAGTACACCGCCGTTAGACTGAATCGTCTTTGCCGAGGCGATGTTATAGTGGTCACAGCAGATGCGCACCTTGGAGATGCCGCGCTCCTTGGCCTTTTCGAGGGTCATGCAGAGCATCTGGCTGGCGTAGCCGTTCTTCCGCTCCGAGGGGCGGACGCTGTAGCCGATGTGACCGCCGTAAGCCAGCAGATAGTCGTTGAGATGGTGGCGCAGATTGGTCATGCCGACAAGATGTTCCTGCTCGTCCAGAGCCAGATACTGGGTGGCCGGTACGAACCCGGCAGGTGTGGTGGCTGGGTCTTTCAGCTTGCGGATGTTAGCCAGCCACTGGTCGAAGTCGTCGTATTTGTCCAGCGCCGACGTGCCGTCGAGCCGGGAGCTGATGGCAAGAAATTCTTTCCGGTAGGCCATGACCTGTTCGCGGTCGCCCTCGTCCGGCTCCCGCAGGTGGAGCTTCTGGGGCGGCGTATGACGAGCCGCTGCCCGGAAGTCCGGGGCCTTCATCAGGCCGTGGCGGTTGCAGTAGAAGTAGAGTACGCCCGCACCGGTGATTTTGAAACGGCAGCTGGCGTCGCCCTCAGGGTAAAGCTTGACCAGCTGTAATTTGTCGCCGGTAAGGCAGGCGATGAAGGAAATGTAGTGGTCTTTGGTCATGGGGTGGTGGATGGTGACGAAAAGCTCATCTTCCACCCGTTCCAGTGTCAGCTGATGGTGCTCGTCGGCGTCGTCCGCCTCAGAGATGTCCAGCGGCGGCAGGGTGATGCCGCAGCAGCTCACGACAGCCTGCCCGGTGGCGTGGAGCACATTGCCGCACAGGGGGCAGACGTAGAGCTTGGAGCGAAGCAGGTTGGCGGAGCGGTTCCGGTTGACGACGGGTTCGCCCTGCATCAGCTCGAGCACGCTGACGCCCAGAGCCGCCGCCAGCGGCTCCAGCAGTGAGATGTCGGGCAGGCCGCGGCCTGTCTCCCACTTGGAGATGGCCTTTGCGCTGACGGCCAGCTTTTCGGCCAGCTCTGCCTGCGTCAGGTGTTTGGCTTCCCGCAGCTGCCGGATGGCAGTGCCGGTGACGTAAGAATCCATATAAACTCTCCTTTGCAGCCCTCTCAGTCACCTCCGGTGACAGCTCTCCCATAGGGAGAGCCATTGGCAAGCCGGGCAAGTCTGAGCGGAACGAAAAAGTAAATGTGTATACAAAAAAGCGGGGGCCTCGCTGTTGTTGCCAAGTATACTATACGAAAAAGCTCCACACAACCTACGCTGCGTGGAGCTTTGCTTTTTGAAATTACTCGGCTTCTTCGTCCTCGTCCAGCTCGATGCTGAAGACGGCCTTTTTCAGTTTGCCGCAGCCCTGTGCCTTCAGGCCGGATTTGTACGGCTCACCGGCCAGATAGAGGGCGAAGCGGCCCTCGCAGAGCATCCCGGCGATGCTGGTGCCTGCGGTGCCGACGGTCAGGTCAGCGGTCTCGTCGGTGGGCTTGGTGGGGGTCAGCTCGCCCAGCGAGACTTCGAACAGCTCGCTGCCCTCGAGGTCGGTCTCAAGGGTCAGGTGGCTGTCCCGGCGCTGGAACAGCGCCTTGTCGGAGGTCTGGGGGGTGACGGTGCTGACTGTGACCACAGCCTTATCGCCGAGGATGCGGGTCTTGCCAGCGGGCAGGTTGTTGATGTCCCGGGCCATAACGAACTCAATGACGGCATCAAGGTTTTCGCTCATGCCGAGGTAGTTGGGAAGATTGTTCAGGGTATCGTAGATCATAGCGTAAGCCTCTTATTCTGCGTCTTTCGGGTCGGTCATCAGTTCCTTGATGCTGGGCACGACGCCGCCGAGGTTTTGCAAGTCGGAAGGAATGATGATCTTGGTGGCCTTGCCGTTGGCGACCTTGGCCAGCGCTTCCAGACTGCGCAGGGCCAGCACCTTGTCGGTGGGCATGGCCTCGTTCAGCAGACGGATGGCGTCGGCGTTGGCTTTCTGGACGGCGAGGATGGCCTGTGCCTCGCCCTCGGCCTCGAGGATGCGCTGCTGCTTGACGGCGTCGGCGCGGAGGATGGCAGACTCCTTTTCACCCTCAGCGGCGGTGATGGCGGCCTGCTTCTCGCCGTCGGCCTTCAGGATGACGGCGCGCTTCTCGCGCTCGGCCTTCATCTGCTTCTCCATGGCCTCCTGGATCTCACGCGGAGGGATGATATTCTTGACCTCGACACGGTTGACCTTGATGCCCCACTTGTCGGTGGCCTCGTCAAGGATGGCGGTGATCTTGCTGTTGATGGTGTCGCGGCTGGTGAGGGTGTGGTCCAGCTCCATCTCGCCGATGATGTTGCGCAGCGTGGTGGCGGACAGGCTCTCGATGGCCGCGATGGGCTGGTTGACGCCATAGGTGTAGAGCTTGGCATCCATCACCTGAAAGAAGACCACGGTGTCGATCTGCATGGTGACGTTATCGCGGGTGATGACCGGCTGAGGGGGAAAGTCGGCGACCTGCTCTTTCAGGCTGACCTTCTTTGCCACCCGCTCGAGGAACGGAATTTTAACGTGCAGGCCGGCGCTCCATGTCTCGGAATAGCTGCCAAGACGCTCGACGACGTAGACCATCGACTGGGGCACGATGACGATGTTGGTGACGACCACCAGCAGGACAACGAAGATCAGGATGAGGATCAGGAACAGCATGATAGGCATAGGGACGCTCCTTTCGTTCAGTGAGCCGCCCGGCGGGCGGTCTCAGTCAGGACAGGCTCCACGATGAGCAGGGTGCTGTGGATCTCGGCCACCCGGCAGCTCTGGCCCGGGGCGAGGGTATCGCCGGGGGTGGCGCAGCGGGCGTTCCAGTCCACGCCGTCCAGCCGGACACGGCCGGAGGCCTCAGCGGAGACGGGGGTGAGCACGACGGCCTCCCGGCCAAGGGCGCGGTCGCCGTTCGTGGCGGTGGGCGGCTTGCGCAGCCGGGCACACAGGGGCTTGAGGGCCAACAGACAGAGGATGCTGACGGCGATGAACACCACCGCCTGCACCCGGAAGGACGCCACCACAAGGCAGCTGAGCAGCGCGGCCGCACTGCCCACCGCGAACCAGATGGAGACGAGATTCAGCGTCATGGCTTCGAGAACGACGAAGCCGATGGCGGCCAGCAGCCAAAAAATGGGGTCAACAGACATCAAAGCTCCCTCCTTTGCGGGTGTCTGCCCTCATTATAGAGCAAACGGACGCGAAAGTACAGAGATAGATTATGAATAAACCTCTCAGTCTCGCTATCGCTCGACAGCTCCCCTATCGAGGGGAGCCTCTGGCGAAGAGATAAAGCTTTCCGCCATGCCAAAGCCTCCCCTCGATAGGGGAGGTGGCACGCCGTAGGCGTGACGGAGAGGTTAAGCCTTACTGATAATCGTAGTAGCTGTGATCCGGGTTATGGCCGATCTCTTCCACCACGATGGTGAAGCCCATGGGGTTCACCTCGGTATGCTTGCCGGAGGCCAGCGGCTCCACGATGATGTGCTCGGTGCGGTTGACGATGATCTCCGCCGTCTCGGCTTCGCCGATGCGCTGGTAGTGGAGGATGCCGCCCTCGGCCCGCAGGACGCGGAGCGCGCCGGTGCGGAAGGCTTCGCAGCTGTGGCGGAGCTGTGCCAGCTGGGCCAGCACCGGACGCAGCCGCTCCTCGTGGCTGTCCCAGCAGTAGAAGCCCCGGTTGAAGGGGTCGCGGTAGCCCTGCATCCCGATCTCGTCGCCGTAGTAGAGGCAGGGGACGCCGGGCAGGGTGTAGATGATGGCATAGGCCATCCGCAGCCGGAGCATCCCTTCCTCGTAGGCGTCGCCGGTGACGCAGCGCCCGCTCTGCCATGCACGGCCCCGGCCATTGGCCGGTTCGTCGGCGATGACGGTCAGCGCCCGCTCGGTGTCGTGGGTGGAGAGGAAATTCAGGGCCGTGTCGAGGGCCGGGGCGGGGTAGTGCTCACAGAGGGTGAGGATGTCGGTCATGGTCTGCCCGGCGTCCCGGCCGCAGACGAAGCCGAGGACGGCGTTCTTGAAGGGGTAGTTCATCACGCTGTCGAGGCCTTTGCCCAGCAGGTAGGTGCGGCGCTTGTCGAAACCGAATTTGGTGGTGGCGTCCTCCCAGACCTCACCCAGCAGGAATTTGTCCGGGCTGACCCGCTTGACGGCGGTGCGCACTTTTTCGATGAAGGAGTCGGGCAGCTCGTCGGCCACGTCCAGACGGAAGCCTGCCGCGCCCCGGCGCAGCCAGGTGTCGATGACGCCGCCCTCGCCGGTAATAAATTCGACGTAGGAGGGCGTTTCCTCGTTGACCTCGGGCAGGGTCTCGAAGCCCCACCAGCTGCGGTAGCCGCCCTTATACTTGGGGTCGAAGTCGTACCAGCTGCGGTAGGGGGAACTGGGGTCGCGGTAAGCGCCGCCCTCGCCGTAGCGGCCCTCCCGGTTGAAATAGCGGCTGTCCGAGCCGGTGTGGCTGAAGACGCCGTCCAGCACGATGCCGATGCCGTACTTTTTGGCCTCGGCGCAGAGGGCCACGAAGTCCTCGTTGGTGCCCAGAAGGGGGTCTACGTTGAGATAGTCGGCGGTGTTGTACCGGTGGTTGGAGTGGGCCTCAAAGATGGGGTTGAGGTAGAGGTAGTCCACTCCCATCTTCCGCAGGTAGGGCAGCTTCATCTGGATGCCCTTGAGATCGCCGCCGAAATAGTCCTCGTTCAGGTGGCCGCCCACCTCGTTGGGCTGCCAGAAGGGTTCGGCGTGCTTGTCGGCCTGATAAAGCCGGTCGGGGAAGGGCATGGGCTTGTTCTCCACACCCTCGCAGAAGCGGTCGGGGAAGATCTGGTAGAACACCTTGCCCTTGATGGGGGCGGGCGTCTCAAAATCGGCCTCGTAGACCGTGATCTGCCAGCTCTCGCCCTCCTGCCAGCTCACGACGCCGCAGTTGTCCGGCCCACGGACGATGCGGCGGAAGTCGGTGTAGAGGTCGAAATAGTAGAAGTAGAGGCCCACATCGTTGAGGGTGACGTCCACCGAAAAGTGATTCTGATGGGGCGTCTGGCCGTCGAACTTCATCCGGTAGTGGACGGGCACGTCATACCGGCCCTCCTTCTGCAATACGAGGTGAGGGTCAACATAGCCCAGCTCTTCCGGGATGCAGAGGGACAGATGCACGCTCTGGCCGGCGCGTACCGCGCCGAAGGGCTGCTTGAAATAGGGGTCGAAGCTATTGAACAGACAAGGCAAAAAGGATCGTCCTTTCTCAAAAAAAGCCCCGGGCAGCGATGCCACGGGGCGTTGCGTTATTATAAAGGGATAACCTCTCAGTCTCGCATTCGCTCGACAGCTCCCCTACTGAGGGGAGCCTTTGGCGAAGAGGTGAAGCTTTCCGATATGCCAAGGCCTCCCCTCGATAGGAGCAACAACGACGACCGCCGCCAGTGGCGGAAACAGGGAGTCGCTGTTGGGGTCGCGGCCAGCAAGACGCAAGCAAAGCGCTGCGGATGCTGGGTGCCGCAACCCGGGCAGTGGCAGCGCGTTAGCGCTGACGGAGAGGTTTATTTCACAGCAGAAGCGTGCCAGATGTCGCGTGCATAGTCCAGAACAGCACGGTCGGCGCTGAAGATGCCGCTGTTGGCGATGTTCTTCAGGCTCATCTTAGCCCAATGCTCACGGTCGGCGTACAGGCGCTGCAGATCGGCCTGTGCACGGCGGTAATCCTTGAAGTCGGCCATGACCATATAGGGGTCGCTGCTGCGCAGGTTCTCGGTGACTTCGTGGAAGTTCTCGCCGTTCCAGCCGCGCTCGAGGAAGTTCAGCGCAGCATTTGCGACGTCGTCGCCCATGATGAAGGCGTTGGGGTGGTAGCCCACCTGCTTGAGGTTGTTGACCTCGGGCGTCAGCATACCGAAGATCAGCTCGTTCTCCTTGCCGGCAGCGTCTGCGATCTCGACGTTTGCGCCGTCCAGAGTGCCCAGCGTGATGGCGCCGTTCAGCATGAACTTCATGTTGCCGGTACCGGAGGCTTCAGTGCCAGCCAGAGAGATCTGCTCAGAGACCTCGGCGGCGGGCATCAGATGCTCGCTCAGGGAGACGCAGTACTCTTCCAGATAGACCACGCGCAGCTTGTCGCGGACGGCGGGGTCGTTGTTGATGAGGTCACCCAGCTTGCAGATCATGCGGATCATCTGCTTGGCCATATAGTAGCCGGGGGCAGCCTTTGCGCCGAAGATATAGGTCTTGGGGATGAAGTCGGCGTTGGGGTTCTCCTTCAGGTACAGGTACTGAGCGGCGATGTTCAGCGCATTCAGGTGCTGGCGCTTGTACTCGTGCATCCGCTTGACCTGACAGTCGAAGATGGAGTTGGGGTCGATGGACTGACCGGTGCTCTTCTCGAGGTAAGCGGCAAAGTTCTTCTTATTGTCCAGCTTGATCTCGTTCAGGCGCTTGAGGACGGTCTTGTCCTCGGCGAACTTGTTCAGTTTGGACAGGTCGGAGGCGTCGTGCTTGTAGCCGGTGCCGACGGTCTCATCCAGCAGCTTGCACAGCTCGGGGTTGGAGGCCAGCAGCCAGCGGCGGTAAGCGATGCCGTTGGTCACGTTCTTGAAGGCCTGCGGCTTATACAGGTAATAATCGTGGAAGACGCTCTGCTTGATGATCTCGCTGTGCAGCTTGGAGACGCCGTTGATGCTGTTGGCGGTGTAGGCGCAGATGTTGGCCATGCGCACCTGATTGTCGCCGATGAGGGCCATATAGTTGATCTTGCCCTGATCGCCGGGGAAGGCTGCTTCCAGCTTCTCGCGGGCGCGGCGGTCCATCTCGGTCACGATCTGGTAGATGCGGGGCAGGGTCATCTTGAAGATGTCCACATTCCACTTCTCCAGAGCCTCGGCCATGACGGTGTGGTTGGTGTAGGAGAAGACCTTCTGGCAGATGTCAAAGGCCTTGTCCCAGCCGAAGCCGCACTCGTCCAGCAGGATGCGCATCATCTCGGGGATGGCGAGGGTCGGGTGGGTGTCGTTCAGCTGGATGGCCACCTTGTCGGGCAGGTTCTCGAGGGTGCCGTAGGTGGACAGGTGGTTCTGGACGATGTCGCCGATGGAGGCAGCAGACAGGAAGTACTGCTGGCGCAGGCGGAGGATCTTGCCCTCAACATGGTTGTCGTTGGGGTACAGCACCTTGGAAATCAGCTCAGCGCTGGCGTTCTTGCTCATCGCGGTGTTGTAGTTGCCCAGAGAGAAGCTAGACATATCGAAGTCGGGTGCCTTGGCCTGCCACAGGCGGAGCTTGGCCACGCCCTTGCCGTCGTAGCCCTGAACATACATATCAGAGGGGATGGCCATGACGCTGTTGTAGTTGGTGTGCTGGATATAGTGGAAGCCATGGTCCCAGTTCTCGTGGATCTCGCCGTCGAAGCGGATCTCCACAGCCTGATCGGGGTGGCTCTTCAGCCAGACCTGACCGCCGGGCAGCCAGTTGTCGGCGCGCTCCTGCTGCCAGCCGTCCACGATCTTCTGCTTGAAGATGCCGTACTCGTACAGGATGGAGTAGCCGGTGCCGCAGATGCCGGTGGTGGCCATGCCGTCGAGGTAGCAGGCAGCCAGACGGCCCAGACCGCCGTTGCCCAGACCGGCATCCGGCTCTTCCTCATAGATGCTGTCCAGACTGATGTCAGCCTCGGCCAGAGCCTTCTGGGCGGCCTCGTTCAGGCCCAGATTGAACAGGCTCATCTTGAGGCTGCGGCCCATCAGGAACTCCATGCACAGGTAGTAGACCTGCTTGGAGCCGGTGCCGATGGCCTTGGACTGGAACTTCTTATGGTTCTCGCTCATCATCTGGCGGCAGATGAGGGCCAGAGCGCGATAGATCTGCTGATGAGATGCAACGCTCAGGTCCACACCATACTCACTGGTGAGCTTGTCCTGAAGAATTTTTGCAAATTCTTTTGTAGTCATAAATGAACTCCTATCCGCACGAATGCTTAAATTTTTTGAATTAGTACGGTGACAGGGCATTTCTCCTCTATTCCCTCGCCCTATGCATAACCATATGCCACTGATATTATAATCGCTTCAGGTGTGGATTGCAAGAAAAAGAGACCATTTTTGCCGTATCTGACATTTTTTTGGCAATGTTTCTGACAAATATGCCAAAAATTCAAAAATAGCACTTTTTCTCGCGCACTATTTATATTATAATAAAGGGAGATAAGGGCCGCGTTTGCCCCGGAATGCGCCGGTTCGGGCGGGTAATTCGGGGACAAACTCCGCCAATAATGAAAAAGCCGCAGCAGAATGCTTCCGCAGGGGGTCAAAACTACGTCCGGGAATCCCGGAAATGATTGGAACCGACCGGAAATGACCGGCCCGGCGGGGCGTGTGCCGCGCAAAGTGAGGACAACATGGTAAACAAAGTGAGAGTGACCATTGCAGGCGCACCTTACGCCATTGCAACGACCGATACCGAGAACTACATCACCGCGCTGGCCAAGAAGCTGGATGACGACATCACAAAGCTGCTGGACGGCAACGCCAACCTTTCTGTGACCAAGGCGGCGGTGTTCTGCGCCATGGACTATCTGGACGAGTACCGCAAGAGCGCAGGCAGCGCCGAGAATATGCGCAGCCAGATCCAGGACTACATCGCCGACGCCGCGAAAGCAAAGCTGACCTCCGACAAGGTCAAGGCGGAAAATGAGGTGCTCAAACGGGAGAACGCTGCCCTGCGGGAGCAGCTGGCAAAGCTCCAGAAGTGAGCGGTATATCATTATAATATAGGTATAAAAGGAGAGCTATGTCAAAGATCGAGATCCTTGCCCCGGTGGGCAGCGAAGAAATGCTCCGTGCGGCGGTGTTCAGCGGCGCGGATGCGGTATATCTGGGCTTTTCCGGCTTCAACGCCCGCACCGGTGCGGGCAATTTTGACGCCGACAGCCTGAAGGAGGCCGTCCGCTTCTGCCACGCCCGGGGCGTGGCGGTCCATGTGGCCCTCAACACCACCGTCTACGGCGGCGAGCTGAACGGGCTGGCCAACGCAGTGCGCGCGGTAGCCGCCAGCGGTGCGGATGCCGTCATCTGCCAAGACCTTGCAGTGGCGAAGCTCATCGGGGACATCGCGCCCCAGCTGCCCCGCCACGGCTCCACCCAGATGAGCGTCCATACGCTGCAGGGCGCGCTGGAACTGAAAGAGCTGGGCTTTGCCCGGGTGGTGCTGGCCCGTGAGCTGAGCCTGCCCGAGGTGGAGCACATCACCAAGAACTGCGGCATCGAGACGGAGTGCTTCGTCCACGGGGCCCTCTGTATGTGCGTCAGCGGCCAGTGCTATATGTCGGCCTTTCTGGGTGGACGAAGCGGCAACCGCGGCTCCTGCGCCGGACCCTGCCGCCTGCCCTTCGAGGCCAACGCCCTGCCGGAGGGCAAGCCGGGCCGGCTGCATCACCTGTCCCTCAAGGACAACTCCGTCATCGACAAGCTGGACAAGCTGCAGGCCATCGGCGTGGCTTCGGCGAAGATCGAAGGCCGTCTGCGGACGCCGGAGTATGTTGCGGCTGCCGTCAGCGCCTGTCTGGCGGGCCGCGAGGGCCGCGCCTACGACCGGGACCTGCTGAAGAATGCCTTCAGCAGGTCCGGCTTCACCTCCGGTTATCTGGACGGAAAGATCGATGGCACGATGTTCGGCGTCCGCAGCGAGGCCGACGCCGAGCTGACCAAGAAGACCCTGCCCGCCCTGCGGGAGCTGTACCGCCGGGAGCGCTCCCGCGTGCCGGTGGAGATGAAGATCGAGATCGAGGAGGGCGGCGAGAAGCTGACCGTCACCGACGGCACCAACAAGGCCTTCGCCTACGGTGACGCTGAGCCTCAGCCCGCCCGCACCGACCCCACCGAGAGCCTGAGCCGCAGCCTGAGCAAGACTGGCGGCACCCCTTTCGCGGCGGAGAAGATCGATGTGGAGATGGACGGCGGGCCGTGGTTCGTACCGGGCAGCGCCGTCAACGAGCTGCGCCGTGAGGCGCTGGATGCCCTGCTGAAAAAGCGGGAGACCCTGCGCCCGTGGCCGGTGAACGAGGTGGAGCTTCCGCCTCTGCCCCTGCGCACCCTGCCGCCCCATCGCACCCTCCGCGCCCGGTTCGAGCGCTGGGAGCAGGTGCCGGAACAGGCCCTGAGCGGGGTGGAGTACCTCATCCTGCCCATCGGGCAAGCCGACCGCGTCCCCCGCGAGTGGCGGGAAAAGACACTGCTGGAGCTGCCCCGGGTCATGTTCGGTGCACTGGAGGAGGACACCGCCCGCCGCATCGCGGCCACGCAGGACGCGGGCTTTGCGGGCTATGAGGTGAGCAACATCGCCCACCTGCGGCTCTGCCGGGGTCTGCCCATGACCGGCGGCTTCGGCCTCAATGTCACCAACAACCTCGCGGCCCAGTATTATGCCGACCTCGGCCTTGGCTCGGTGCTCATCCTGCCCGAGGTGAAGGACAGCGACATCAGCACCATCGCACCCACCCACGAGGGCAGACCTGTCCCCACCGGCGTCATCACCTACGGCCATATGCCGCTGATGGTCACCCGCGCCTGCCCGCTGCAAAATATCCACGACTGCGCCCACTGCGACAAGACCGGCCTGCTCACCGACCGCAAGGCGAAGAAGTTCCCGGTGCGGTGCGGGCTGGGCGTCCGTACTATTTATAATCCGGTGCCCATCTATATGGGCGACAAGCCCGGTGCGCTGACCGTGGACTACGGCGTGGCCTACTTCACGCTGGAAAGCAGGGAGGAGGCTGCTGCCATCCTCGACAGCATCCGACAGCACGCACCCTTCGAGGGAGAGTTCACGAGAGGACTCTATTTCAAGGGGACGAATTAAAGAGGTATACTATGGAACCCATTACTGTAAAATACAAAGTGTTAGACTCCCGGGCCAAGGTGCCCGCCTACGCCACCTCCGGCTCTGCCGCCGCCGACCTGTGTGCCGTGCTGGATGAGCCGCTGACCGTCCAGCCCATGCAGCGGGTGCTGGTGCCCACCGGCCTTGCCATCGAGCTGCCCGGCGCACACGCGGTGGCGCTGGTCTATGCCCGCAGCGGCTTGTCCATCAAGCACGGCCTTTGCATGGCCAACGGTGTCGGCGTCGTGGACAGCGACTACCGCGGCGAGCTGAAGGTGCCGATGGTCAATCTGGGGGCGGAGGCCTACACCATCCAGCCCGGGGAGCGGGTGGCCCAGCTCTGCATCGCACCCGTGTATACAGCGGCTTTCGCGCAGGCCGACGCACTGGAGGAGACCTCCCGCGGCGAGGGCGGCTTCGGCTCGACGGGGAAATAAGAGGAGAACAGCATGGATCTGATCTTAGCCTCCGGCAGTCCGCGCCGGAAGGAGCTTCTGAGCTTATATACAACGAATTTCACCATCTGCGTGAGTGATTTCGACGAGAGCACCGTCACGGCGGACACCCCGGCCCGGCTGGTGGAAAAGCTGGCACGGGGAAAGTGCCTCGCCGTGGCAAAAGACCATCCCGGCGCGGTGGTGCTGGGCTGTGATACCGTCGTGGACGTGGGCGGCGAAGTTTTCGGCAAGCCCCACAGCACCGAGGACGCCAAGCGGATGCTCCGCGCCCTGTCCGGTGCCACCCACGAGGTGCACACCGGTGTCTGCGTGTCGGACGGCCTGCGCACCAAGAGCTTTGTGGACAGCTGCAAAGTGACCTTTTTCCCCATCCCGGAGGAGGAGATCGACGCCTACACGGCCACCAAGGAACCCTATGATAAGGCCGGCGCTTACGCCATTCAGGGCCACGCCGCCCTCTGGCTCGACCGGCTGGAAGGGGATTACTACACCATCATGGGCCTGCCGGTCAGCCGGACGGCCCGCCTGCTGGGCCGATTCTGATGCGGGACGCAGAAAAATGAAAAAACTCGAAAAAGTTTGCGGAAATGCTTGAGAAAAGCGCGTCTTGCGGCTATAATAAATACGTGTTATTCTGCGATGGGCTGCCGACTGGTCTGGGAGGGCGGCTCTGCATTTTGGAATAGACCTTGGAAATTCGTAAGGAGAGATAGAGAATATGAGCTTGTTTTCAAAGGATGTTGGAATCGATCTCGGTACGGCCAATACCCTCGTTTACATGAAGGGCAAGGGCATCATCATGCGCGAGCCTTCCGTCGTAGCTGTGGACACCAAGAGCGACGAGGTGCGCTGTGTGGGTGCTGAGGCAAAGGCCGTCATCGGCCGCACCCCCGGCAGCATCGTGGCGGTCCGCCCCTTGAAGGACGGTGTCATCGCTGATTTTGACATCACCGCCAATATGCTGGAGACCTTCCTGAAGAAGGCCTGCGGCAACAGCATGTTCTCCCGCCCCCGGGTGGTCATCTGCATCCCGTCGGGTGTCACCGAGGTGGAGCGCCGCGCAGTGCGGGAAGCTGCCCTGAAGGCCGGTGCCCGTCAGGTGTCGGTCATCGAAGAGCCGATGGCAGCGGCCATCGGCGCCGGTCTGCCCATCAGCGAACCTACCGGCAGCATGATCGTGGACATCGGCGGCGGCACGGCAGAGATCGCCGTCATCTCTCTGGGCGGCATCGTGGCCTCCCGCAGCGTCCGGATGGCGGGCGATATGTTCGATCAGGCGATCATCGCCTTTATCAAGCGCAAGTATAATCTGCTCATCGGTGAGCGCACCGCCGAGCAGATCAAGATCGAGATCGGCTCTGCCTACCCGATGGAGTCCGAGATGACCCTCGAGATTAAGGGCCGCAACCTCGTGGACGGCCTGCCCAAGAATGTCATCGTCCACTCGGAGGATGTCCGCGAGGCCCTGTTGGAGTGTCTGGTCAAGATCACCAGCGCCATCAAGGAGACGCTGGAACGCACGCCGCCTGAGCTGAGCGCCGACATCATCGACCACGGCATCACCCTGACCGGCGGCGGCGCACTGCTGCGCGGCCTCGACAAGCTCATCGAGAGCGAGACCGGCATCGACGTCCATGTGGCCGAAGACCCGCTGGACTGCGTGGCCAAGGGCGCTGGCGCTGTGCTGGATCATGTGGACGTCCTGCATGATGTTCTGGATACCGACGGCGGTCATATGTAAGCTCTGGCTGTGCCATTTGCGGCGGCAGGCCGGGGAAAAGACCTTTGCGCTGCTGCGCCGCAGAAGATGAGACTTTGAGCGCGGATGGCACGGCTGTCCGCGCTTTTTTGCAGATTCGGAGGGGAGTCCGTCTTGAAGGATTTTTTTGACACATGGAAATTTAAGATACTCATCGCCATCGCGGTCTTCCTTGTGGGCATCATGGCCTATGCAGGCGCGAACGGCCGCCTCACCGCCGCCCCGCAGGAGCTGCTGAGCGTGGCGGTGGCCCCGTTCCAGCGGGCGGCGGCGAAGCTGAGCGGCGGGGTGGCCTCCCTGTGGGAGAACTACGCCGACATCGACGCCATTCTGGAAGAGAACAAGACCCTCACCGAGGAGAACGCCGCCCTCCGCGCCCAGATGGTGGACTACGACAAGCTCAAAGCGGAGAACGAGGCCTACAAGGCGCTGACCAACATTCAGGAGCAGCACCCTGAGATGAGCTACACCTCCTCCTTCGTCATCGGCCGCGACCCGCTGGACTCCTTCTGGGGTTTCACGCTGGACCGGGGCACATTGGACGGTGTGGCCGTCAACGATGCGGTCATCAGCGACGAGGGCTATCTGCTGGGTGTGGTGCGGGAAGCAGACCTCACCAGCTGCAAGGTCATGACCATTCTGCACCCCAGCTTCAACGCCGCGGGCGTCGTGTCCCGCACCCGGGACAACGGCATCATCACCGGCAGCGCCGAATATGCCGCCGACGGCCTCTGCGTCCTGACCAACCTCGCCCGGAGCACGATGAGCAAGGCGGGGGACCAGATCATCACCACCGGTCTGGGCGGGGTGTTCCCGCCGGATGTGCTGGTGGGCGTCATCAAGGAGCTGACCCCCGAGGCCAGCGGCAAGTCCATGCTGGCAGTCATCAAGCCGGGCGCAGACCCCCGCACGGTGCGCCATGTATTCATCATCACCAGCTACTGAGGAGGGTCGGAGATGGAATCTCGCCGCAAACGCAGCCGCAGCCAGATGCTGAAATGGGGCTGCTATATCCTCCTGCTGGTAGTCTGCACCGTAGTGCAGACCACGCCGGGGCTGTTCCAGTTCGGGGCTGCAAAGCCGCTCTGGCTGCTGCCGCTGGGTCTGGCTGTGTCCTCCCTTGAGGGCGAGTTCGCCGGGGCCATCTTCGGCGCGGTGTGCGGCCTGATGTGGGACTACACTGCCGGCCGCACGGTGGGGATGCTGGCGCTGGAGATGATGATCCTCTGCTTCGGGGTATCGGTCATCGTCCAGCTCTACCTGAAGGATACCCCTTCCAACTTCGTGCTGCTGGCTGTGGGGGGCGCACTGCTGGTGCTGGCCGCAGACTGGCTGTTTTTCTACTATATGCCGGGCTACGCAGGGGCAGCGGAGCGCTTCCTCTGGGCCGTGCTGCCGTCGGCCCTGCTCACAGCCCCGGGGAGCTGGCTGCTCCACCGCGCCGTCCAACGCATCAGCGCGGAATTCAAGATCGATAACGGCGTGGTGTGATGCCAGACTCCGCCGGAAGGAGAACGGATGAATCAAGACGAACACAAGATCATGGTGCGCCGGATGGCTGCGCTCATCGCCGTAGCCTCGGTGCTCATCGCGGTGTATGTGCTGCGGCTGATCTTTCTGCAGCTGGTCAACGGGGAGAGCTTCAAGGCGCAGGCGACTAACACCACCGACTACAACTTTACCGTCACCGCCGCCCGCGGCGACATCGTGGACAGCGCCGGACGCCGCATCGCAGCCAGCACCACCAGCTACAATGTGGTACTGAGCAAGCTGCTGATGGGGGATCAAGACCTCGACACCATGCTCCAGAAGGTCGTAGATCTGCTGGAAGCCCACGGTGAGAGTTGGAACGACTCGCTCCTCATCGGGGAGCCGGATGCGGCGGGGCACTACAGCTTCACCGCACAGGCCGACAGCACCAGCGACCAGAAGGCCCTTGCGGCCATGAAGGACTCGCTGGGCTTGCAGCAGTACGCCACCGCCGACGACGTGATGGAAAAGCTGGTGGAGGATTACAAGCTGGAAAATTACTCACTCCATTGGCAGAGAGTGCTGGGCGGCATCCACTATGAGATGCAGCAGCAGGCGTTCTCCAACGTCAACAACTTCGTCATGGCTGAGAATGTCAGCGAAACGACGGTAGCGACCATCAAGGAGAACAGTTTGACGCTGCCCGGCGTGGAGATCGTGGAGACCAGCACCCGCAGCTACGACGAGGGGGACATCATCCCCCATGTGCTGGGCCGCGTGGGCAAGATCACCGCCGAAAAGTGGAAGGTGACGGACGAGAACGGTCAGACCACCTACCCTCTGCGGGAAAAGGGCTATAATATGAACGATATGATCGGCGTGTCGGGCCTTGAGGCCGTCTACGAAGACGAGCTGCGGGGCAGGGACGGCGTCGAGACCATCACCCGCAGCTCGGACGGCGTCATCGTGGGTACGGCCATGACGACGGTGCCGGAGCCGGGCCATACCGTCCAGCTCACCATCGACAGCGCGTTCCAGCAGGCCGTGGACAAGGCGCTGGCCAAGAACATCGAGATGATCAACAGCACCTACAACACCGGAAGCTCGGCCAAGGCCGCTGCCGGTGCGGTGGTGGTCATCAGCACCAAGGACGGCAGCGTGCTGGCGGCCTCCAACTACCCCAGCTACGACCAGAACCTTTTCGCTACTCAGTACAGTGAGTACAGCGCAGACCCCGGCCTGCCGCTGCTCAACCGCGCCCTGCAGGGCCTGTACACCCCCGGCTCCACTTTCAAGCCCGCCGTGGCGGTGGCGGCGCTGGATGCCGGCGTCATCAACCGCTATTCCACGGTCTACTGCAACGGTGTGTATACCTATTATGATACCTACCGCCCCAAGTGCACCCGCCACGGCCACAGCGGCAACATCGACGTCATCACGGCCATCAAGTGGAGCTGCAACATCTTCTTCTACGACGTGGGACGCCGCACCACCAGTGACGTCTACGACGCCTACGCCTACAAGATGGGCCTCGGCGTCCGCACCGGCGTGGAGGTCAACGAGGCCACCGGTCGCCTGACCACCAAGAACGACTCCAACTATACGGCCTCGCTGGACGTTCAGGCGGCCATCGGTCAGGGCAACACCGTCGTCACCCCTGTCCAGCTGGCCACCTATGCCGGTACGCTGGCCAACCGGGGCATCCGCTACCGCACCCACTTCGTCAAGGCCATCCTTGACACCAACACCGGCGAGGTGCTGCAGGAGACTCAGCCCGAGGTGATGGACGTCATCGAGGACCGGGGCGACACCTTCGACCTTGTGAAGCAGGGCATGATCGGCGTGTCGGAGACGGTATCGGGCTTGAGCAATTACCCCGTCACCATCGCCTGTAAGACTGGTACGCCGCAGCGCAGCGAGACGTACTACGTCGGCAGCACCCGCAAGCACTACACCAACACCATGATGATCGCCTACGGCCCGGCGGAGGACGCCGAGATTGCGCTGGGCATCGTCATCGAGTACGGCGGCGGCGGTGCCCGTGCAGGCAACCTTGTGGCTGACATCTTCAACGCCTACGCTGCCCTGAAGGAGGGGACCCTGACCGTGGAAGAGCCGGAGGCAGACAGCGCTTCGGACGCAGCCGTGGACGGGCAGGACGCGCCGGAGATCGTGGAAAACGGCGACGCCCCCGCAGACCAGCCCGCCGCCTGAGCGATGGTGCGTGGATTTGGCAGAAAGTTATGAAAATTTGGGACTTTTGGCTGAAAAACAGTTGTAAAAAGACGGAAACTGTGATACTATGATATGTGCAAGATGATTGCCCCGGACAGGGGAATGGGAAAAGGAGAGGTTGACCGATGACGATTGCACTGATTGCGCATGACTCCAAAAAAGAGCTGATGGTGCAGTTCTGTACGGCATATTGCCGGATTTTGAGCCAGCATAAATTGGTGGCCACCGGTACGACCGGCAAGATGATCGCCGAAGCCACCGGCCTGCAGGTGCAGCGCTTTCTGGCAGGTGTACAGGGCGGTGATCAGCAGATCGCGTCCCGCATCGCCTGCAATGAGGTCGATCTGCTGCTGTTCTTCCGCGACCCCATCAATGCAAAGCCCAGCGAGCCGAACGAGATGACCCTGCTGCGTCTGTGTGATGTGCACAATATCCCGCTGGCCACTAACATCGCCACTGCGGAAGTCCTCATCCACGGCCTTGAGCGCGGCGACCTCGACTGGCGCGACATCGTGCATCCCCAGAACTGATGAAAAAATGAAATCCCCCGTGCGGCGCAGCTGCACGGGGGATTTTTTGACGCTTCTATCTGGGATAAAGGCGAAACTTTATGGAATGCCAAGGCCTCCCCTCGGTAGGGGAGGTGTCACGCCGCAGGCGTGACGGAGAGGTTGAGTCCAGCTGCGGTTTACAGTTAGGCTTTCCTTCATACAACCTCTCAGGCTCACTTCGTTCGCCAGCTCCCCTTGTAGGGGAGCCTCTGGCGAAGAGGGAAAGTTTTGTGCGATAACAGAAGGAATCTTACAACTTAAAATCCTCCGCCATCTCTGCTACGTCCTCCGGGGCAAAATCGCCCAGCGGGAGGATGAGGCGGGCCAGCACCTCGGGAGAAAGGGCTGCGAGGCGGCCACTCTCGTCCGGAGCGCCGCTCTCGGGCGGGAAGAGATGGCTCACGCCCTGTGTGTCGGTCTCTACCCGGGCATAGTGGCCGGAGGCGACATACTGGATGCCCAGCTTGTCGGCGGCGGTGAGCAGGGCGGCGAAGCGGGCGGCTTCGGCGTCCTGCCCGGCCAGAGCCTCGGCGTTGAGGGCGATGCACTCCACGTCCAGCTTCTTGGCCAGTGCCTTGGCCGCCTCTGCGGCGGCGTGCTCTTCGGGGGTGTCGGCCAGCCGGACGACGGCTGCCGCCACGGCAAAGCCCTGCTGCTGCAGGATGCGGACCGCCACGCCGCTGCGCACACTGCCGCTCAGGCCCATCAGGATCCGGTCCTGTTCTTCGTAGGTGTCGAACCCGTTCCCGGGCAGAAAAGTATCGTTCATCGTCCCTGTCTCCCGCCATGTGCCTGGCTCTGGGCGACCGCAAGCTGGTCGCAGCGTTCGTTCTCCGGGTGGCCTGCGTGGCCCTTGACCCAGACGTAGGTGAGCTTGTGGCGTGCCTCCTGCTCCAGCGCCTGTTCCCAGAGGTCGGGGTTCAGGGCGGGGGAGCCGTCGGATTTTTTCCAGCCCCGGCGCTTCCAGCCCTTGGCCCAGCCCTTTTCCAGCCCGTTGATGACGTACTGGCTGTCGGAGCACAGGCAGACTTCGCAAGGCTCCTTGAGCTGGCGCAGGGCCTCGATGAAGGCCGTCAGCTCCATCCGGTTGTTGGTGGTGGAGGCGTCGCCGCCGCTCAGCTCCTTCTCGTAGACCTTGCCGTTAAAGCGGTAGCGCAGTACCGCGCCCCAGCCGCCGGGGCCGGGATTGCCGCTGCACGCGCCGTCGGTGTAAACTTCAACCTGTTTCATGCGTTTCTCCTGAAATAAAATTCATACCTCTATTTAGAGCCATTTTGGCCCGTCTGTCAAGAGGGCAGGGCATAATTTGCCGCCGTCCGGCCCAAGCTTGGATTGACAAAAGAGGCGAGAAATACTATACTTGTTGCAACGAAATGCGTATAGGGGCGTGCCGAGGGTGCGCTCACAGCGTTCCTGCCGAAGCGCCGCGGTCGCATCGAACAGATGGACTGGATGGGCAAGAGGCTTCCTGCGGAACAGACAGTGCGGCAGAAAACCACACTGATAAAATAATTTCTATACGATGCATCCGACGGAAGCAGATGCGTTTTTATGCTTCCCCTAATGCAGGACAGGCGATCTTTTGCAGATGGGCCTGTGCTTTGCTGATTGAATTTTTGGAGGTTTTCGATGGCACAGACAAAAGAACAGAATCACGCACCCGCCCCGGTTCAGGCCAATGCGTCCGGCGAAAAGCGGCCCCGCACTTCCCGCCGGCCCCACTACACCCGTCGGCCCCGCCGCCCCCAGCAGCCCAAGGAGGCTGCAACGCCCATCCATATCTATCCGCTGGGCGGCCTCGGCGAGGTGGGCAAGAATATGACGGTCTACGAGTGCTGCGGTGACATGATCATCGTGGACTGCGGCCTTGTTTTCCCCGACAGCGATATGTTCGGCGTCGATATGGTCATCCCCGACATGACCTTTGTGGTGCAGAACAAGGATAAGATCAAGGGTCTGCTCATCACCCACGGCCACGAGGATCACATCGGCAGCATCCCCTACCTGCTGCAGAAGTTCGACCTGCCCATCTACGGTACCCGCCTGACCTGCGGCCTCATCCGCAACAAGCTGGAGGAATTCGGCCTTGCGGGCAAGACCAAGTTCGTGGAGATCACCCCCAAGCAGAAGATCAAGCTGGGCTGCTTCACGGTGGAGCCGATCCATGTGAACCACTCCATCCCGGACGCCGTGGCCTTCGCCATCGACAGCCCGGCGGGCACCATCATCCAGACCGGCGACTTCAAGATCGATTACACCCCGCTGGCCTGCGGCCCCACCGACCTTGCCACCCTGTCCGATTACGGCCAGAGGGGCGTTCTGGCCCTGCTGAGCGACTCTACCAACGCCGAGAAGCCCGGCTTTACCGCCACCGAGCAGAAGGTGGCTGCCAGCGTCCGCAATCTCTTTGCCCGGGCGCAGAACAAGCGCATCATCATCGCCTCCTTTGCGTCGAACATCTACCGCGTCCAGCAGATCATCGACCTCGCCGTGGAGGATGGCCGCAAGGTGGCCTTCAGCGGCCGCAGCATGGTCAACAACACGGCCATGGCGCAGGAGCTGGGCTATATGCACATCCCGGAGGGCACCCTCATCAGCATCGACGAGATCAATCAGTATCCGCCCGAGCAGGTGGTGCTGGTGACCACCGGCAGTCAGGGCGAGCCTCTGAGCGCGCTGAGCCGCATGGCTTCCTGCAGCCACCGTCAGGTGCGGGTCGGCCCCGGCGACTTCATCATCATCTCGGCCAAGCCCATCCCCGGCAACGAGAAGAGTGTGACCAAGATCGTCAACGGCCTGCTCCTGCTGGGCGCTGAGGTCATCTACGAGGGGATGTACGATGTCCACGTCTCCGGCCACGCCTGTCAGGAGGAGCAGAAGCTGATGCTCACCTTGACCAAGCCCAAGTATTTCCTGCCCGTCCACGGCGAATACAAGCAGCTGAAGAAGCACGCCATCACGGCGGCCAGCCTCGGCATCCCCACCAGCAACATCCTCATCGCCGAGAACGGCTCCAACATCATCCTCAGTCAGGACGAGATGAAGCTGGGCGAGCCGGTGACGGCGGGCGCTGTCATGGTGGACGGCCTCGGCGTGGGCGATGTGGGCAATGTCGTCCTGCGGGACCGCAAGCATCTGTCCGAGGATGGCCTCGTCATCATCGTGGCCACCGTGGACAGCAAGACCGGCAAGGTGCTGGCCGGCCCCGACCTTGTGAGCCGTGGCTTCGTCTATGTGCGGGAGAACGAGAGCCTGATGGACGGCGCCCAGAGCATCGTGGAGACGGCCCTCGACCGCTGCGTGGAGGAGCACGTCCGCGACTGGAACAGCGTCAAGACCCGCGTGCGCGAGGCCCTGAGCAGCTATATCTACCGCCGCACCAAGCGCAGCCCCATGATCCTCCCCATCCTGATGGAGGTCTGATGCTGCCCGCAGGAGGCATAATACTTCATGAAACAAAAACCAAGGTGGACTCTTGAAATGCTGACCGCTGCGCTGGCAGTGCTCTGCGCCCTTCTGGTGCTGGTGCTGCTGGTACAGCGCCCGGCCATCTGGCCGCTGCTGGCTGTGCTGGTGGTGCTGTGGGGCGTCCTGTTCGTCCTGTTCCGCTGCCAGCTGCGCAGCTGGGTGGCCCGCTGGGTGTGCGGCGGCAGCTTTGAAAAATCCAAGACCCAGTTCAGCCTCGAGCCGCTGAGCCAGCCCGCCGCCCTCCTGTCGGGGGAGACGGTGCTGTGGTACAACGCCGAGTTCCGCACCCGCCTGATGAAGGGAGAGTCCCTTCTGACCCCTCGGGTGCAGAAGGTGCTGCCCGGCCTCGACCTACAGGAATCCCGGACGGCGGGCGGCCAGCTGCTGAATCTGGCCGACGGGGCGTGGAGCGTTCACAGCTCCACCGTCCCCGGCGAGGCGGAGAGCATGACCCTCCTCGTGCTGAACGAGGAGACAGCCCTGCGGAAGGTGGAGGCCGAGTACAAGGCCAGCCGCCCGGGCTATCTGGTCTTTCTCGTGGACGGCTACGACGATGTGTTCAGCGATATGCTGGACAGCGAGCGCGCCCGTCTGCTGGAGGGCATCAACCGGGTGCTGGAGGATATGATCGGCCGGGGCACCGGCTTTCTGCGCCGGGTGGCCAGCGGCCGCTATATCGCCGTGGTGGAGGAGCGCCAGCTGGAGCAGTTCGCCAAGCGGGGCTATGACGTGCTGGACAAGATCCGCGCTCTTGACCCCAGCGTGAACCTTTCCATCTCCATCGGCATCGGACGCGGGGCCAAGACCCTGCGGGAGGCGCAGGATATGGCCGTGCAGGCGCTGGACATGGCGCAGGGGCGCGGCGGCGATCAGGCTGCGGAGATGACTCCGGACGGCTTTACTTTCTACGGCGGCGTCAGCCACGGCGTGGAGAAGCGCAGCAAGGTGCGCAGCCGCATCGTGGCCGACCAGCTGGTCAAGCTTATCAAGGAAGCCGACCATGTGGTCATTATGGGCCACCGGATGAGCGACCTTGACGCCATCGGCGCGGCGGAGGGCGTGCTGCGCATCTGCAAGATCTGCGATGTGCCGGCTGTTATCGCCGTGCGCCGGGATGCTACCCTCGCCGGGAGCCTCATCAACGCCCTCGTCGCGGCAGGGCAGGAGGACGATTTCATCGACCCCAAGGGCGCGCTGCCCATCATCTCCCAGAGAACGCTCTGCATCATCGTGGATACATACCAGCTGGGGCTGGTGGAGAGCCGCGAAATTCTGGAAAAATGCGGCAAGGTGGCCGTCATCGACCACCACCGCAAGGGCGTCGGCTTCATCGAGAACGCCGACCTCGTCTGTCACGAGCCGTATGCCTCCTCGGCCAGTGAGCTTGTCACCGAGTTCCTGCAGTATGTGGGCGACCGGGACGACAAGCCCAACCGCATCGAGGCCGAGGGTCTGCTTTCCGGCATCATGCTGGACACCCGGGACTTCACCCTCCACACCGGCGTGCGCACCTTCGAGGCTGCGGCGGCCCTCCGCCGCTACGGCGCGGAGACCGAGCGGGTGCGCCAGCTCTTTGACGTGAGCATGGTGGAGTACACCACCAAGGCCATGCTGGTATCGGAAGCCCAGATGTACCGGGGCTGTGCTATCACCGTCAGCGGTGAGGTGGCCCCCGAGGCCCGCGTGGCCATCGCGCAGGCCGCCAACGACCTGCTGACCATCCAGAACGTGGAGGCCAGCTTCGTGGCCGTGCAGGTGGGCGGCGGCGTCAACATCTCGGCCCGGAGCCTCGGCGCGGTGAACGTGCAGGTCATCATGGAGGCTCTGGGCGGCGGCGGACATCAGACCATGGCTGCGGCCCAGCTCAAGCATATCACCCCGGAGGCGGCCCGCAGCCGCATCCAGACGGCTATCGACCAGTACCGGGAGGCGCAGAAGAAGAGCGGCCCCGAGTCGGAGTCGGAACAGAAGAAAAAGGACAAACAGTGATGAAACAGTACGATTATCTCATCGTCGGCGCCGGCCTGTACGGCGCAGTGTTCGCCCACGAGGCCAAGAAGGCGGGCAAGCGCTGCCTCGTCCTCGACAAGCGCGGCCACATCGCGGGCAACATCTACACCGAGCCGGTGGAGGGCATCAATGTCCACCGCTATGGTGCCCACATCTTCCACACCAACAACAAGGCCGTGTGGCAGTATGTGAACCAGTTCGCGGAGTTCAACCGCTACACCAACAGTCCTGTGGCCAACTACCACGGCGAGATCTACAACCTGCCCTTCAATATGAACACCTTCAACAAGATGTGGGGCGTCGTGACCCCCGCCGAGGCGAAGGCGAAGATCGAGGCCCAGCGCGCCGAGGCCGGCATCACCGAGCCGAAGAACCTCGAAGAGCAGGCCATCAGCCTCGTGGGTACCGACATCTACGAAAAGCTCATCAAGGGCTACACCGGCAAGCAGTGGGGCCGCCCCTGCACCGAGCTGCCCGCCTTTATCATCAAGCGTCTGCCCGTCCGCTTTACCTACGACGACAACTATTTCAACGCCCTGTATCAGGGCATCCCCAACGGCGGCTACACCGCCATGGTGGAGAAGATGCTGGACGGTGTGGAGGTGCGTCTGGGCGTGGATTATCTGGCCGGGAAGGCAGAGCTGGACAAGCTGGCCGACAAGGTGGTCTACACCGGCCCGGTGGATGCCTACTTCGGCTACCGGCTGGGTGCGCTGCAGTACCGCAGCGTCCGCTTCGAGACCGAGACGCTGGACACCGACAACTATCAGGGCAACGCCGTCGTGAACTACACCGACGCCGAGACCCCCTACACCCGCATCATCGAGCACAAGCACTTTGAGTTCGGCACCCAGCCCAAGACCGTCATCAGCCGGGAGTACAGCGCCGAGTGGAAGCCCGGCGACGAGCCGTATTACCCGGTGAACGATGATAAAAATGGTGCTTTGTACGCTGAGTATAAGAAGCTGGCCGATGCCGAGCCGGGCGTCCTCTTCGGTGGACGTCTGGGTGAGTATAAGTACTACGATATGGATAAGGTCATCGAGGTGGCCTTGGATGTCGTGGGCAAAGAGCTGGCATAACGTAAAAAGCCTCTCCCTTTGGGAGAGGTGTCACCGTAGGTGACGGAGAGGGCAAGGATGCTGGCGGAGAAGTGCAGGCACGGCGATAGTATCGCTCTGACAAAGAGTTTGCCTATCTCCACGCACCGGCACTGTCGCAACGGGCTTGCCCTCTCAGTCTCGCTTCGCTCGCCAGCTCTCCCAAAGGGAGAGCCTTTAGCAGGCGTTGACGGAACAGCCCGATTGCTGTATACTAACCATAGAAATCTTCGCCGGGCATATTCCGGCGGGAAGTGAGGGATACTATCATGAAAGTGATTCTGAAGCAGGACGTCAAGGGCATCGGCAAGAAGGACGAGATCCACGAGGTCTCCGACGGCTACGCCCGCAACTTTCTGTTCCCGCGCAAGCTGGCCGCTGTGGCCGACGCCAGCGCGGTGAATATCGCCCGGGGCAAGGAGGCCGCCGCAGACTTCCACGAGGCAGAGAATGTGGCCGCTGCACAGGCTGTGGCCGCAAAGCTCGAGGGCAAGACGGTGGTCATCAAGGCCAAGGGCGGCGCATCCGGCCGTCTGCACGGCAAAGTCACCGGCAAGGAAGTGGCTGAGGCTCTGGCCCAGCTGGCCGGTTCGCCCATCGACAAGAAGAAGATCGAGCTGGAGACCAAGGACATCAAGGACGCGGGCGTCTTCAACGGCAAGGTCCGCCTTTATGTCGGTGTCACCGCTTCCTTTAAAGTTCAGGTCGAAGTGGAGCAGGCCTGATCCAGCCGTTCTCTGCGCCCCCTCTCGGCAGGGGGCGCTTTTTGGCTTTACGGACACGATAACGATTCAGAAGGATAACAGCCATGCCGAACGAACGACATTACAACGAACTCAACCTCGAGAGCGTGGGCATCAACCTGCCCTATAACATGCAGGCAGAGCAGAGCGTGCTGGGCGCAGTGCTGCTCAAGCCGGAGACCCTGACCGACCTGGTGGAGATCATCCGGCCCGAGATGTTCTATACCCGCCAGAATGCGCAGATCTACTCCGAGATGCTGCGGCTCTTTACCAGCGACCAGACCATCGACTTCGTGACCCTGCTGGACGCCGTCATTTCAGACGGCGTCTTCCCCAGCGCCGACGAGGCGAAGGTCTACCTGACCGGTCTGGCCGAGACAGTGCCCAGTATCTCCAACGTCAAGGCTTACGCCCAGATCGTGCAGGAAAAGTATCTGGTGCGCCAGCTCATGGGGGTGGCGAAGGACATCTTACAGGACGCCGGGGACGAGCCGGACGCCGACCTCCTGCTGGAAAACGCCGAGCAGCGCATCTATGAGATACGCTCAGGCCGGGATTCCAGTGCATTGACGCCCCTTTCTTCCAGCATGGTGGAGACGCTGACCAATCTTCAGAAGATCAGCGGCCCCGACGCCGACAAGTACAAGGGCATCCCTACCGGCTTCCGCCTGCTGGATACCGTCCTCACCGGCCTCGGCCGCGGCGACCTCATCATCCTCGCCGCCCGCCCCGGCATGGGTAAGACCAGCTTTGCGCTGAACATCGCTACCCGCGTCGCTATGCAGCAGAAGGTGCCGGTGGCCATCTTCAGCCTCGAAATGACCAAGGAGCAGCTGACCAACCGCATCCTATCGGCGGAGGCGGGCATCGACAGTCAGGCCTTCCGCACCGGCGCGCTCCGGGCCGAGGACTGGGAGTATCTGGCCCTCGCCACCGAAAAGCTCCACGACGCCCCTATCTATATGGACGACACCTCGGGCATCACCATCACCGAGATGAAGGCGAAGATCCGCCGGGTCAATCAGGACCCCGCCCGCCCCAACGTGGGCCTCATCGTCATCGACTACCTGCAGCTGATGACCAGCGGCCAGCGCAGCGAGAACCGCGTGCAGGAGATCAGCTCCATCACCCGAAACCTCAAGATCATGGCCAAAGAGATGAACGTCCCCATCATCGCCCTGAGTCAGCTGTCCCGTGCCGTGGAAAAGCAGGGCAACAACTCCAGCCACCGCCCCCAACTGTCCGACCTGCGTGACTCTGGCTCCATCGAGCAGGACGCCGACTGCGTCCTTTTCCTCTACCGCGACTCCTACTACGCCAGCCAGAACCCCGACGGCGCGGAGGTGGATGCCGACACCGCCGAGTGCATCGTGGCAAAGAACCGTCATGGCGAGACCAGCACGGTGCCGCTGGGCTGGGATGGCGCCCACACCCGGTTCATGGACGTGGACTTCAAGCGCTGATGACGTGCGAAGAAATTTTGCAGACGGTGCGCGGCTTCTGCGCCCGGGAGGGTCTGATGGAGGGCAGGCGGCAGATCGCGCTGGCCGTCTCGGGCGGGGCGGACAGCATGGCGCTGCTCTGCCTCATGCGCCCACTGGCCGAGGAAAACGGCATCACACTCACGGTCTGCCATGTCAACCACGGCCTGCGGGGGGAGACAGCCGACCGGGACGAGGCCTTCGTCCGGGAGGCCTGCGCCCGGCTGGGTCTGCCGCTGCGGGTCTTCCATGCCGCTGAACTGGAAGCAGAGGTGGGCAGGCCGCAGGCCGGGGAGGACTGGGCGCGCCGTCTGCGGTACGCCTGCTTCGGGCGGCTGCTGGCAGAGGGGATAGACGCCGTCGCAACGGCCCATACTGGAAGTGATCAGGCCGAGACGCTGCTGTTCCGGCTGGCCCGGGGAACGGGCCTCCACGGTGCGGCGGGCATCCGGCCCAGCCGGCCGGGCTACCTGCGGCCCCTGCTCTGCCTGACCCGGGCCGACACCGAGGCCGTTTGCCGCGCCTGCGGGGAGACGTGGGTGACAGACGAGACCAACGAGGCCGACGACTACGCCCGCAACCGCCTGCGCCACGGCGCATTGCCTGCCCTTTGCGCAGCCAACCGCGCCGCCGAGCGCAATCTGGCCCGCTTCTGCGAGAAGGCCGCCCGGGCGGACGAATACTTCGCCCGGCAGGCGGAAAGCCTGCTGGCCTCGGCCCGGGTGACAGACCCGAAGCGCCTGCCCGGCGGGGCAAGGTGCGCCCTGCGCACCGGACAGCCGGTGTGGCGGCTGACAGCTCTGCGACAGGCGGACCCTCTCATCCTCGACACGGCCCTCCACCGCCTCGTGGAGCCGGTGCGGGACGCGGAGGAAAAGTATATCCGGCTGCTGGCGGCTCTCGTGGAGAGGGGCAGCGGCGCGGTGCAGCTCACCGACAACGTCCGCTTCTGTGGACGGGAAGGGCTGCTCTGGCGGGAGGAAAGCGACAACAACATCCGCCCGCAGGGGAAAAAAGCAGATGTTCCGGAGCGTGCAGTATCCCTGCCCGAGGGCGGCGATTACCCGCTGCCCGGGGGCGGAACGCTGCAGATTCGGGTGGTTTCGGCCTGTTTTGAAGAAAAAACACAGGTCGTTCATAAAAAAGACTTAAAAAATCAGGCAGATTATGCTAAAATAAACTTGATATGTCCTGCTCTGCGGCTGCGCTGCCGTCAGCCGGGCGACCGCTTCCGCCCGGCCGGGCGGGGGACAGACCGGGAGCTGCGCAAATGGATGAACGAGGCGGGCATCCCGCCCCGGGAACGGGACACGCTGCCGCTGCTGGCGGCAGGAAAACAGGTGCTGTGGGTCTGCGGCGAGGGCTTTGCCGATGGGCTTGCCCCCGGGCCGGACACAGAGCGGCTGCTGCAAGTGAAACTGGAAAATTGGGAGGAATCGAATCATGACCATGCATGATGATATTATGAAGGTCCTCGTCTCGGAAGAGGAACTGAAAGCAAAGGTAGCAGAGCTGGGCGCTCAGATCAGCAGGGACTACGAGGGCAAGAACCTTGTCCTCGTCTCCATCCTCAAGGGGTCGGTGGTCTTTATGGCCGACCTGATGCGGGCTGTGACCATCCCGTGCAACATCGACTTTATGGTGGTGTCCAGCTACGGCGGCGGCAACACCACCAGCACCGGCCTCGTCAAGATCATCAAAGATCTGGACGGCGACCTGTCCGGCAAGGATGTGCTCATCGTAGAGGACATCCTCGACACCGGCATCACCCTGTCCAACCTTGTGCCTATGCTCAAGATGCGCAACCCGAACTCGGTGAAGATCTGCACCATCCTCGACAAGCCCAGCCGCCGCAAAGCGGACATCGCCCCGGACTATGAGGGCTTCGCTGTGCCGGACGAGTTCGTGGTGGGCTATGGCCTCGACTACGATGAAAAGTACCGCAACCTGCCTTACATCGGCGTGCTCAAGCCCCGCGTCTACGAAAAGTAAGAAATAAAACCAGAACTGGAGTTGATTCCTTTTGCAACCTAAAAGACCTCGTATCAATCCGCTCATCCTTGCACTGGCGCTGGCCGCTGTGCTGATGGTCTGGTCGGTGATGGGCAGCGGCTCGGGCAGCACCAGCGGCTCGACCATGAGCTACTCCACCGTCGTCCATTATTTTGAGCACAATCAGGTCACGGCCTTCACGCTGGACCGCAACACCAGCGTCATCACCCTGAATCTGAAGGAGGGCGACCTGCCCCTGCCGGACGTCTCCTCCACCCAGAGCACCACGCAGGCCACCGGCGGCCTGCTGAGCGGGATGTTCTCCACCTCGTCGGAGTCCACTGGCGCGGTACAGGAGGACGACGGCACTGTCACCGTCCGCTATAAGCTGCCCTACGCCTACGTTTTCATCGAGAACGTGGAGAAATATATCGAGTCCTACGACGCGGCGAACCCCGACGCGCCCATGACCTACGACTACACCTCCCTCAAGGAGACCATCCCATGGATGGAGATCATCTTCTATCTGGGGATGCTGGGCTGCACTGGCTTCCTGCTCTTCTCCATGATGCGGGGCGGCGTCGGCGGTGGCGGCGGCATCATGAATGTCGGCAAGGCCAAGGTAAAGGACGAGCACGAGAACAAGAAGACGGCCACCTTTGCCGATGTGGCCGGTGAGGACGAAGAGAAGGAAGAGCTGAAAGAGGTCGTGGAGTTCCTGAAGAGTCCCGACAAGTTCAACTCTCTGGGCGCACGCATCCCCCATGGCGTGCTGCTCGTCGGCCCTCCGGGCACCGGCAAGACCCTGCTGGCCCGCGCCTGTGCCGGTGAGGCCGGCGTGCCCTTCTACTCCATCTCCGGCTCGGACTTCGTCGAGATGTATGTCGGCGTGGGCGCATCCCGCGTGCGCGACCTCTTCGACAAGGCAAAAAAGACGATGCCCTGCATCATCTTCATTGATGAGATCGACGCAGTGGGCCGTCAGCGCGGTGCCGGCCTCGGCGGCGGCCACGATGAACGTGAGCAGACGCTGAACCAGCTGCTGGTGGAGATGGATGGCTTCGAGGCCAACGACGGCGTCATCGTCATGGCTGCTACCAACCGCGCCGACATTCTGGACAAGGCCCTGCTCCGTCCGGGCCGCTTCGACCGTCAGGTCTATGTCGGCCTGCCCGACGTCAAAGGCCGTGAGGAGATCCTCAAGGTCCACACCAAGAACAAGCCCCTCGCCCCGGATGTCTCGCTGCGGGTCATCGCACAGCGCACCGCGGGCTTTGCAGGCGCTGACCTCGAGAACCTCGTCAACGAGGCCGCTCTGCTGGCTGCACGCCGCAGCCGCAAGGCCATCACGATGGAGGACATCGAGGAGGCATCCATGAAGGTCATGGCCGGCCCGGAGAAAAAGAGCCGGGTCGTCACCCCCGAGGAGAAAAAGCTCACTGCCTACCATGAGGCGGGCCACGCGGTGGCGGGCTTCTACTGCAAGCACCACCCCCGTGTGCATGAGATCACCATCATCCCCCGCGGTCAGGCAGGCGGCTACACCATGTATCTGCCCGAAAAAGACCGCAGCTACGTCACCAAGGGCGAGATGTTCGAGGATATTGTGTCCAGTCTGGGCGGCCGTGTGGCCGAGCAGCTCATCCTCGACGACATCTCCACCGGTGCGTCCAATGACCTGCAGCAGGCCACGAACATCGCCCGCCAGATGATCACCAAGTACGGCTTCTCCGAGCGCCTCGGCCCTGTGGTCTACGGCACCTCGCAGGAGGAGACCTTCCTTGGCCGCGATTTTGGTCAGGGCAAGGGCTACAGCGAGACCACCGCTGCCGAGATCGACAGCGAGATGCGGGACATCATCGACGAGGCCTATGAGACCTGCCGCCGCACCCTCACCGAGCACATCGACCAGCTCCATGCGCTGGCACAGGCTCTGATGGAGCGCGAGAAGCTGAACGAGAAGGAGTTCAACGCCGTGATGGCAGGCGAGACCCTGCCCCCGCGTGAGGACCCGGACGCAAAGCCCGCCGAGGCCGAGCCGACCGTCCAGCCTGTGGAGCAGGCTGAGGCCGCAGAACCTGCTGAGACTGCCGAAGCTGCCGAGCCGGTGGACGCTGCCCCGCAGGCAGCCCCCGGGACGCCGGATGAGGGCGAAGCAGCCGAGTAAACCGAGAAAGGGGAGAGTCCTGTGGAGGAAAATTTTGAACCGGTCGCACGGACCCGGGCCAACTACTATACCCCGGGCAGCCCGGTGCAGTTCGTCTGCGTGGAGCTGCTCAAGGGCGAAGTCAGCGGCGAGCACGCGGTCTGTCTGACCTTTAAGAACATTTCCCGTGTGACTCTGACGGCGCTGGAGATTCATTTCAAGTGCAAGGGCGTGGATGGCGTCATCCTCTGCGAGGATGCCTTCGAGTACCGCGACCTCGCTGCCAAGCCGGGCGAGAGCTTCGGTATGGACGAAGCCGTCTTTGTCACCCAGAAGGCCATCACCAGCGTGGACGTTACATTGCAGAACGTCTACAGCGGCAAGAAGGTCGTCCACCTCGAGAGCATCAAGCGGGTGCGCCTGCCGGCCCCCCGCCGCCTGAGTCCCGAGATGCAGAAAGCCCTCGAGGCCCGAATGAACCGCACCGGCATGAAGTTCATGCCGCAGGTCTTTGAGAATGGCTGGTACTGCGCCTGCGGTGCCTTCCACCCGAAGGAGGAGGACACCGTCTACTGCTCCGAGTGCGGCAGCGACCGCATCCTGCTGCAAAACGCACTGAACACCCTGCTTCAGCCGGAAGAGCCGGTGCGTCAGCCCGCGCCGCAGCCTGCGGCCCAGCCGACGGCATCCGCCGCCCCTGCCGAAGAGCCGACCCGCATCATGGGTGCGGCGCAGGAGGAGGCTACCCGCATCATCCCGCCCCGCCCGGAGGTGCGCTCTGCGCCCAGCTTTGCGCCTGCGGCACCGGAGGCCACCCGAGTGATGTCCAGTGCCCCGGAGCAGGAGGCGACCCGCGTCCTACCCCGTCAGCCTGAGCCGGTGCGCCCGGCAGCCTTTGCATCGGACGAGAGCGCGGAGAAGTACGGCACCCGTGTGATGCCTTCGGCCCACATCGCGCCGCCGTCCCGTGTACAGGCCCAGCCGCTGGATGAGGAGGACGACTACGAAGAGGAGGACGCCCGCGACAGCATCGCGGAGACGCTCATCCGCTGGGTGCCGCCCATCACCGCCATCGTGTGTGCAGGCATCGCCCTGTGGGGCTTCGTGTATTCCCAGTTCGTAATGTAGATCGCTGTACGGCGGAGGAGGCAGAGGCTTCCTCCGCCGTTGTTTTAGGGATAACCTCTCAGTCTCGCTTCGCTCGACAGCTCCCCTACCGAGGGGAGCCTCTGGCGAAGAGGAAAAGCTTTCCGGTATGCCAAGGCCTCCCCTCGGTAGGGGAGGTGGCACGCCGTAGGCGTGACGGAGAGGTTTAGCAAGGAGAAGTAAAGTTATGCCTGACGAAGCTTTGCAAGCCGCATTCGAGATCAAAGCGGCCTGCGACGACATCAGCCGGAAGCTGCTGCGCTGGCACTGGGAGCAGAAACCCGGTGCCCACAGCGTGGACGCTCTGCTGAAGCATCTGGCCCAGCGCCAGAAGGAAAGCCCGGACTACTACGAGCGTCTGCCCGAGCTGAGCGGCCGCACCAGCTGGCAGCAGCTGGACACCACCCTCTGTATGCGTGTCCTGCTGGACCCGGAGAAGGACGCCGCCCGTCCATTGGACCTGCTGGGGGATACGCCCCGCCCGGCAGCGGCCCGCCGCGCCTGCAACGCGGTGCGGATGGCCCGCAACGAGGCCGCGCACGCCTCCGACAAGACCGCTGCCGCACAGGCGGCCCTCCGGTTCAACGAGGCTGTGGAGGAGCTGGAGGCGGGATATGAGGGCACGGCCCTGACCACCGGCGACCTTGAGAAATATTACCGGATGGCAGAGGACTTTCTGGCCCGCTGCGGCGCTTCGGAGACCATCGAGCCGCAGAAAAAGGCCGGGGACGAGCCGCCCCGCCGCCCGAAGTCTCAGACGCCGCGGGCCGATGCCCCTGCCCGGAAGCGCCAGAGCAGCGGAGGCCGCACGGCATCCCGGGGAACGTCCGGCCGCAGCCGGAACACCTCCGGGAAGACAGGCCGCAGCCGCCCGGCCACGGCTCGCCGCAAAAAGCGTCAGCGCACCCAGAGCCGTGCCCTCACGGTGGTGCTGCTGGCTGTCGTTTTGCTGGGCCTGCTGGTCCGGGCATGGACGATGGGACTGATGAAATAGCGGCCCTGCTGCGCGTGGGCGAGAAGGTCTTTTCGCATCCCCGTGGGACATCCCTCATACACTGAGGGACAAGGGGGTGTGCGGATGGAGCAGGGGATGGAGATGCTTTTCGCGCTGTTCGGCGGGCTGGCGATGTTCCTCTACGGGATGGACCGGATGAGCCGTGCCTTGCAACGGGCGGCAGGCGGCGCCATGAAGCAGCTGCTGGCCCGGCTGACGGCCACACCGCTGATGGGGGTGCTTACCGGGCTGGCCGTGACGGCGGTGCTCCAGAGCAGCTCGGCGGCGACGGTCATGGTCATTGGCTTCGTCAGCGCCGGGCTGCTGGAGCTGCCCCGGGCCGTGGCCGTCATCTACGGCATCAACATCGGTACGACCATGACGGCCCAGCTCATCGCCTTCGACGCCCAGCAGCTGGTGTATCCGGTGCTGTTTGCGGGCTTCGTCATCGATTTCGCGGCCCGTAAGGCCCGCTGGCAGGCCGTGGGAGAGGCGGTATTCTCCTTCGGGCTGCTCTTCGAGGGCATCGGCATTCTGGGCCGGGCCTTGCAGCCCCTCGCGGGGCAGGAAGTTTTTCTTGGGTGGATGACCCGGGTGAAGGAGTCGCCGCTGCTGGGCATCCTGCTGGGGCTGGGCATGACGATGGTGGTACAAAGCAGCTCGGCCACCATCGCCCTCCTGCAGAATGTGGCCCGGCAGGCCGGGCCGGACGGCATCCACAGCGTGCTGGGCCTCGCCGGGGCGGTGCCCATCCTGCTGGGGGACAACATCGGCACTACAGTCACAGCTCTGCTGGCCTGCATCGGGCAGGGCAGGGACGCCGCCCGGGCTGCGCTGGCCCACAGCTGCTTCAATCTCACCGGGAGCCTGCTGGCGGCGGCGCTGCTGCCCGGGTTCGTCCGGCTGGTGGAGCTGGTCTCCCCCAAAGGCCCGGAGCTGGAGGTCATTTCCCGGCAGATCGCCAACGCCCACACCCTCTTCAACATCTGCTGCGCCCTGCTCTGGCTGCCCCTCCTGCCGTGGATGGTGCGGCTGGTCTGTGCGCTGGTGACGGAGAAGTAGCCCTCTCCGTCACGCCGCAGGCGTGACAGCTTTTTCGTAGAGGCATGCCCTCTCAGTCATCGCTGCGCGATGCCAGCTCCCCCAAAGGGGGAGCCGTTGGCATGTCGGGCAACTCTGCGCTGACCGCTGAAAGCTCAATATGGCGTAAAAGGTAGTGCCCTGCTACAGAGGGCAGCAGCTTATAGACAAGAACACCTTGTCAAGCTGTTGTGAATCTCTGTAGCAGGGCACTACTGTTTACGACAAAATCAGACTTTGCTCGTCCCGCGTGGGCCTGACCGGCTCGCCAGTGGCTCCCCCTCTGGGGGCAACGGCGACGACCGCCGCCAGCGGCGGAAACAGGGAGGAGCTGTTGGGGCAGCGGCCAGCAGGATGCAAGCGACAGCGCAGCAGACGCTGGGAGCCGCAACCCGGCCTTGGCGCGTCAGCGCCTGAGAGGGCAAGGATGCTGACGGAAAAGCGCAGGTGCGGCGACAGCATCGCGCGGATAAGGAGACAGTTTATCAAGGTCACTTCTTGGAGACGCCCCTCCGATACACCGCGAACGCGATGATGGCCGACAGCACCTCGGTGGCCCAGAAAGCGTGCCAGACGCCGGTGGGGCCGAGCTGGCGGCAGAGCAGCCACGCCAACGGCATGATGAAGAGGATGTAGCGGCAGAGGGAGATGACCAGCGAGGCCATGCCCTTGCCCAGACCTTCCAGCGCGCCGGAGGAGGTGGTGGACACCGAGGACACTACGAAGCCGAGACAGATGATACGCAGGGCCGTCTGGCCGATGGCGATGGTCTCGGGGTTCGAGGAGAAGAGGCCGATGAGGGGTGCGGAGGCAGCCATGCAGATGACCGTGCCCGCCGCCATGATGACGGTGCTCATGCCGAGGGTGAGCTGGTAGAGCTTCGCTACTCGGGCGTGCTCCTTCGCGCCGTAGTTGTAGCTGATGAGGGGGCGCATCCCCTGCACGATGCCGCTGACGGGCAGGTAAAGGAAGGTCTGGAGCTTGTAGTAGATGCCCAGCACTACCACATAGCTCTCGGAGAAGGCGGCCAGCAGGTCGTTCAGGAAGGTGACCAGCAGGGAGGGCAGAGCCAGATTCAGGATAGCAGGCACGCCGATGGCATAGAGGCGTCCTTCCAGCGAGGCGTCGGGCCGCAGGGCCTTCCGGCGCAGGCGGACGGGCGATGCAGTGGTGCAGTAGACCACGAGGTAGAGGACGAGGGTGACGGTCTGACCGATGCCGGTGGCCAGCGCCGCACCGGCGATGCCCAGCGCGGGCACCGGGCCGAGGCCGAAGATGAGGATGGGGTCCAGCAGGATATTGCACACGCAGCCCGAGATGAGGGCGAGCATGGTGAGCTTCATCCGGCCCACAGCCTGAAAGATCTTCTCGAAGGCGAGGCTGGCCATGTTCACGATGGCAAAGAAGAAGACGATGGCGGAATAGGTGACGCCCATCGAGACGATGGTGCTGTCGGCGGTGAACCGGGCGAGGAAGCCGGGCATGATGGCCGTGGCCAGCAGGGTGCACAGGAGGCCGTGGAGCACCGAGAGGGCCATGCCGTGGGTGGCGGCTGCATCGGCCTTGTCATGGTCGCCTGCGCCCCGGTAGAGGGCGACAAGGGCGTTGATGCCCACGCCAAAGCCGATGGCGACGGCGTTCACGAAGTTCTGGATGGGGAACACGAGGGAGAGGGCCGTCATGGCCTGTTCATTGATCTGGGCCACGAAGAGGCTGTCCACGATGTTGTACAGCGAGTTCACCAGCATGGAGATGACGTTGGGCAGGGCCATGGACACGAGGAGCGGGAAGACGGGCTTTGTCTTCATAAAGGTATCGTTCATAGGGGGTAAAAGCTTCCTTTCCTGAAAATTCCGCACAAGAAAAGCCACACAACGGCGGCTTTGAAGCGGGCCATTGTGTGGCGAAAAGTAGCAAGATCTATGCTGTAAAAATCCACACGGGTTTTATGAAGAGGGTGCAAAGAAATACGGTGCATCGACGACAGCGGCGTTACGGGACGCCGCCGGACAGCACCGGAACGCGGGCCGGAAGAAAAACCGGAAAAGCTGCCTTCCGACCAGCCTGCGATAGGATACCACGAAACGGAGAGATTGTCAAGTGAAAAGTATGACTTTTCACAAAAGACTTCTCAAGCGTCCATTTCGTGGTACAATGGAGCCAAACGAAAACGGAGGGAACGGAATGAAATGGATGATCGCATCCGACCTGCACGGGTCGGCGTACTATGGTAAAAGGATGGTGGAGGCTTTCGAGCGGGAGGGGGCCGGGCGGCTGCTCCTGCTGGGGGATCTGCTCTACCACGGCCCCCGGAACGACCTGCCCCGGGACTATGCGCCCAAGGAGGTCATCCCGCTGCTGAACAGCCTGAAGGACAGGCTCTGCTGTGTCCGGGGCAACTGCGATGCTGAGGTGGACCAGATGGTGCTGGATTTCCCGGTGCTGGCGGATTACTGCGTCCTCCCGGCGGGAGAAAAGCTCATTTACGCCACCCACGGGCATATCTATAATTTAAAAAATCTGCCGCCGCTGGCCGAGGGGGACATCCTGCTCCACGGTCACACCCACGTCCCGGCGTGGACGGAGTTCGGGCAGGGAAACGTCTACCTTAACCCCGGCTCCCTGAGCATCCCGAAGGAAAACAGCCCCCACAGCTATATGACGCTGGAGGACGGCGTATTTTATTGGAAAAACGTAGATACGGGAGAAATATACCACACCCGCGTACTGTGAGCGGTGGTCTGTCCGCAGGCACTTGCAATTAGCATACCAGTGTGGTATGATGAAAATGAAAAACGCCCGGTGGGCGCGATTTAGGAGCAGGAGGTACGGACCAATGGTGCAGACGACGCTGAAAGTGAACGGGATGATGTGTGGAATGTGCGAGAGCCACATCAACGATGTGGTGCGCAAGACCGCGCAGGTGGAGAAGGTCACTTCTTCCCACACCAAGGGCGAGACGGTCATCGTCTCGGCCCAGCCGCTGGACATCGAAGCCCTGAAGGCTGCCATCGCAGCCACCGGCTACACGGTGACTGGCGCGGAGGAAAAGCCCTACGAGAAAAAGGGTTTCTTCTCGTTTTTGAAGCACTGAGGACTTCCGGCCCCGGGAGGGGGCCTGCGAAAGGAGGCAGGCAGAGATGAGGATACTGGTCTATGGTGCAGGGGTGCAGGGCTGTGAACTGGCCCACCGTCTGCTGCAGAACAAGAAGAACGTCGTCACCATGCTGGCGCGGGGTGAGTGGAAGGAAAGGCTCGACCAAAGGGGCCTCGTGATCCGCCACTGGGCGCAGTGCCGCACCACGGTGGACCGGGTGACGACCATCGACACGCTGGCCCCGGATGACTGCTACGACCTCGTTTTTGTGGCGGTGCAGGCCGGGCAGCTGCCCGATGTGCTGCCCATCCTCAAGCAGAATAAGAGCGAGTACTTCGTCTTTGTGGGCAACGACCCCCATGCGGTGGAGGTCATGCAGGCCATGCAGCGCCCGGCGGACAAGGTCGCGTTCGGTTTTCAGAGCAGCGGCGGACACCGGGATGTGGATAAGGTGGTCAGCGCCCATGTCGGCGTGGATATGACCGTCGGCGGGGCCACAGCACCCCTTTCGGGCGTCTTCCGCTACCGCCTCAAGACTGCCTTCGAGGGCGCAAAGTACAAGCTGAACTTTGTCAGCGACATGGACGCATGGCTCAAGTGCCACATCGCCCTCATCCTGCCGGCCTGTTATCTCTGTTACGCCTGCAAGGGCGACCTCTCCAAGGCCGCCAAGGAGCAGCGGGAGCTGGTCCTCGATGCCGCGTGGGAGGGCTGCGAGATGCTCAAGGCCGCGCACATCCCGGTGGACGACAAGGAGAACACCGACTGCTACCGCGCCGGGACTCCCGGACGCCGGAAGATGGACGCCATGCTGCTGGCCATCTGCAAGACCCCGCTGGGCCGTCTCTGCGTCTCCGACCACGCGATGCACGCCGTGGCCGAGATGCAGTACCTCGACGAGGCCTTCGAGGGCCTCCGCGCCCAGACACAGACCCGGATGACCGCATGGGATACCCTGCGCGGGCAGATGCCCTCGTGGGACATCATGCGGAAGAAAACGGCAAAAACAAGACGATGATATGATGGAAAAAAGAGGCAGACGCCCTTCGTCTGCCTCTTTTTTTGTTAAGGCTCTCCCTTTGGGAGAGCTGGCGCGAAGCGCCTGAGAGGGCAAGCCTGTGGCGAAAGAGCTTCCGCACAGCGATGAACAGAGGCTTTGTCAGAGCGATGCTATCGCGGGGTTGGCATTCTTTGTCAGAGTCCTTGCCCTTTCCGTCTGCTTCGCAGACACCTCTCCCAAAGGGAGAGGCTTCAGTGCGTCCCCCAAAATTCCGCTAATTTTTTGTTCAGCTCCTCCGTATCCCGCAGATACTCCAGCTGCCGCCAATGCTTCGGGAAAAGGCGGGCATATTCGCTCTGGGCAAAGCGGTCGTCCAAGAGCAGCACCACGCCCTTATCCTCCTGTGTCCGGATGACCCGCCCGGCGGCCTGAAGGACCTTGTTCATCCCGGGCCAGCGGTAAGCGTAGTCGAAGCCTGCACCGTTCTGGGCGTCGTAATAGCGGCGGAGCATCTCCTGTCGGGGGCTGACCTGCGGCAGGCCCACGCCCACGATGGCACAGCCGATGAGCCGGTCGCCTGTGAGGTCCACCCCCTCACCGAAGATGCCTCCCATGACCCCGAAGCCCAGCAGCGTCTTTTCCGGGCGGGGCGAGAACCGCCCGAGAAAGGCCGCCCGCCCGGCGTCGTCCAGTCCGCTCTCCTGCACCAGCGTGTCGATGCCGGGGTAGCGGGCGGTGAAGTCCTCCCACACCTGCCGCAGATAGGCATAGCTGGGGAAAAAGGCCAGATAGTTGCCCCTCCGGCCGGAGGCCAGCGCCGCGAGGGCGTCCGAGATGGGCTGGATGCTGGCCTCCCGCTGGCGGTAGCGTGTGGAGATGGAGGGCAGGCAGTAAAGCCCGAGATTCTCAGGAGGGAAAGGGCTTTCCAAAGCCACGGCCCGGGCCTCGGGGCAGCCGAGGACGGTGCGATAGTAGCCCGGCGGCGTCAGGGTAGCGCTGAACAGGGCTGCGGCCCGCCCCGTTGAGAGACTTGCGTCCACGAAGGGGGAGGGGTCGAGACAGAGCAGCTGCAGTTCCAGCTCGCTGCCCCGGGCGGTGAGCTGGGTGGCAAAGTGCTCATCGTACAGCTCCGCTGCCCGCAGGACATCCTGAACCTCGAAATAGAGGTCCAGAAGAGCTGTGTGGCCCTCGGCGTCGTCGGAGTCGTCCTCCAGCCAGTCCTGCAAAGGGGCCGTCAGCGCCCGCAGAGGGGCCAGCAGGGCCGAGGGAAGCTCTTTGCAGAACACCGTGCCGTCCTGCGCATAGTCGGCGGCAGGCAGCGTGAGCGTGGGCGTCTCCGCCTGTTCCAGAAGAGAGGTCTGGCCGCTGCCGTCCTCTCCGGGGGCGGCGCTGCCCCGCCGGGGCGCGAGGGCGCAGACGGCTTTCCGGCCCTCCAGAAAGGCTTTGTCGGCCTTGGTGAGGGCCGTTTTAAGAGCACTCCTGCCTCGGCCGAGGGCGCGCTTGGCCTCGGTAAGGCTGCTCTTGCAAAAGCGGGCGGAGTACATGGCGCGGGCACGCTCGGGCAGGTTGTGGGCCTCATCCACGAGGAAGAGCCAGTCGCCCGCGCTGTCAAAGAACCGCCGCAGGTGCACCACTGGGTCGAAGAGATAGTTGTAATCTCCGATGATGACGTCACACCACTCGCTCAGGTCCAGCCCCAGCTCGAAGGGGCAGACCGTGAACTGCCGCGCAGCATCGGCCAGCGCGGCCCGGTCGAAGCAGCCGCTGCCCTCGTCCAGAAGGGCTCGCAGGGCGGTGTTCACCCGGTCGTAGTAGCCGTTGGCGTAGGGACAAAGCTCGGGCAGACAGGCAGGATGGCCTTCGGCGTCCGGATGGAGGCAGACCTTCTCCTTGGCCGTCAGGGTCACGCTCCGGAGCGCCAGCCCCGGAGCAGCCGCCCGCAGCCGCGCCACGGCGTCCTCGGCGGCAGACTGCGTGGTATTGCGGGCCGTGAGGTAGAACAGCTTCTCGCCGCAGCCGGTGCCGATGGCCCGCAGGGCGGGGAAGAGGACGCTCATGGTCTTGCCGATGCCGGTGGGGGCCTGACAGAAGAGCCGGACGCCCGCCTTCGAGGGAGCGGCGGTGCAGGCGCGGTAGACCTCGCCTGCCAGCGCCCGCTGCCCGGGCCGATAGGCCGGAAAAGGGAAGGCCAGCGCCGAGAGGCTCTCGCTCCGGCGCTCCTTCCACGCCAGCTGGCGCTGCGCCCAAGGGGCGTACTGCCCGAGAAGGTCTTGCAGGAAGGCTTCCAGCTCCCCGAGGGTGAAATGCCGCAGGAAGCGGAAGACTTCATCGGTATCGATCTGATAGTATGTGAGCCGGACGTCCAGCCGGTCCAGCCCCTGCTGACGGCCATAGAGCGCCCCGTAGACCATCCCCTGTGCCCAGTGGCAGGGGTTCATGTCCTCGGCGATGGCGTCGGCAGGGACGGCGGTGGTTTTGATCTCGTCGATGACCGTCACCCCTGCCTCGTCGGAAAAGATGCCGTCAGCCCGCCCCTCGATGGTGAAGGTGATGCCCGACACTTCCCGCTCACCGGAGAGGAAAACTTCGGCGGCATAGCCCTCGCCCGCCGCCTTTTGCAGCCTGCGGTGGATGCGCGCGCCCTCGTTGGCGCGGTCAAAGCCGGTGAAGCGGCTGTCGATGCTGCCGGTGCGGAGCAGAAATTCCACCAGCTGACGGACAGGCAGACGAAACGCGGGCATAGGGGTCACTTCCTTTTATTTATTATTAAACTACCCCAGCCCCAGCATCTCGGCGCATTGGACGGCGGCTGCGTCCACCCGGTCGAAGTCTACGGCGGCGCGGTAGTAGGTCTCAAGCTCATCATGACAGGCCTTGGCCTGCGCCATCAGGTCGGCAGCCTGCTCAAGAAGCTCGGCGGCGGCCCGCTCGTTGAAGCGGAGACGGGCGCGGTAGCCCGCCAGATTCTCCCGGTCCACGAAGCGGGTGCACCGGACGGCCTGCACACCGGGCAGCTGGACGGGATGCCACCGGTTGTCGGTGAGGAAAGCCAGCCGGAGGGCCGGGATGAAGAGATGGTCGATCTTGTCCTCGGGGTGCATGGCGCAGGGGCAGGTGATGATGTGGTAGCCCCGGGCCAGCGCCTCGGCTCGGATAAGCTCCAGCAGCAGCCGTGAGACGGCCCCGCAGTCGTCGTGGAAGACCACATACCGGTCGGCCAGCGCCTGCACCGTCCCCCGGTAGAACACCGGGCCTTTGGGGGTGATGGCCGACAGCAGCCGCAGCTCCTCACCGGCCTCGGCTCCGTCGGGCAGGCGGGGGAGGAGCCGGGCACAGAGCCGCTTGACGTACCGACGCACCTTTTCGAAGTTGGCGCTGCAGGCCTCGGCCCGGCGGCTGTCCAGCAGCAGGCTTCCTGCCGAGGCGATATACCGTGCGGCCCGGCTGCGGAGGGCGGCATTCTGGGCAAAGAGGTGCTTCACCTCATCGGCGTGGGCGCGGAGGGCGGCAGCGTCCAGCGTGTGGTACAGGCTCACCACCTGCTCTTCTGCGCCCGGGGCATCCGGCTCCAGAACGTGGGGCGCGGTGGCGTCCACGATGGCAGCATGCCTGCTGAGGAAGATGACGCCGTCCAGACTGTCGGGGTCGCTGGCGCAGTGGATGCGCTGGATGGGTTCGCCCTTCTGCTCGGCCTTGAGGGCCAGCCGCTTCATCAGAGTCGATTTGCCGCAGCCCGGCCCGCTTTTGATGAGATACATCTGCATTCCCGGTTCCCGCCGCAGAGGCTCAAAATACCCTTTGAACCCGGCGGGGGTGGTGGTCCCTAAGAAGAAATCGATCGAATTGCTGCGTACAGCACTCATATCTTAACACCTCACTTTTGTCTTAGGGTATGCAAAAGGGGAGGAAAAAGTGAGGGAGAGGCTTAATCAGTAGGTATGCACACACACCTCGCCGATCTTATCCCGCAGCGCCACGAAGTCGCCGAAGGCCTCGGGCTTGTTCTGGGGCTGGCGGAGAAGGGCGGCGGGATGGAAGGTGCCCATGAAGAGGATGCCATTTTTCTCGATGAAGGTGCCGTGCTCCTTCGTCACCGAGAAGTCGGGGCGGATCATCCGCTGGGCAGCGATGCGGCCCAGACAGACCACGATCTTGGGCCGCAGCAGGCGGAACTGCTCCCGCAGCCACGGCATACAGGCCTCGCTCTCGGCGGGCAGAGGGTCGCGGTTCTGGGGCGGGCGGCATTTGACGATGTTGGCGATGTAGCAGTTGGAGGCGCGGTCGAGGTCGATGGCAAAGAGGTATTTGTCCAGCAGCTGGCCGCTGCGGCCCACGAAGGGCAGGCCCTGCTCGTCCTCGCTCTGGCCGGGGCCTTCGCCCACGAACAAGACCTCGGCGTTCTCCACACCCTGCCCGAACACGACGCTGCGGCGGGTGGCGTGCAGCGGGCAGCGCTGGCAGGCGAGGCAGTCGGTTTTCAATGTTTCCCAATCCATAAGCACAGTATTCTCCTATTAATTAAATGACATTTTCTTAACAAATTATCGCTGGATTTCTTCTTTAAAATATACCACAAAATTCAAGATTTGTCTTGAAGTTTTCTGACTCTGTGCTAGAATAAAAAGGAAGGGCACACCTGTGGTGCCCGGGAATAATTGCAAAGTAATTTCGGAGGTAATCAATAATGGCTGATATGTTTGCACCCCTGGTAGCCCAGCTGAAGGCAAACCCCAAGACGATCGTTTTCACTGAGGGCAATGACCCCCGCATCCTGGAGGCCGCAAGCAAGCTGCTGGCTGAGGGCGTGCTGAAGGTCGTCATGGTCGGCAACGAGGCAGAGTGCAAGGCTGCTGCCGCTGCGGGCAACTTTGATATTTCCGCTGCTGAGATCATCGACCCGGAGAACTACGCCGGTTTCGATGAGATGGTCAATACGATGGTCGAGCTGCGCAAGGGCAAGCAGAGCGCAGAGGAGTGCACAGCCCTGCTGAAGAAGTCCAACTACTTCGGCACCATGCTGGTCAAGATGGGCAAGGCAGACTGCCTGCTGGGCGGCGCCACCTACTCTACCGCCGATACTATCCGTCCCGCTCTGCAGCTGGTCAAGACCAAGAAGGGCGCTCATCTGGTCAGCTCCTGCTTCATTCTGGACCGTGACTGCGGCGAAGAGGGCCTGAAGCGCATCGCCATGGGCGACTGCGCTGTCAACATCGACTACACCGATACCGTCGATAAGGCGACCGGCGAGGTCAAGGTCACTGCTGCCGCCAAGCTGGCTGAGGTCGCTGTTGAGACCGCTAAGACCGCAAAACTGTTCGGCATCGACCCGAAGGTCGCTGTCCTGAGCTTCTCCACCAAGGGCTCCGGCAAGGGCGGCACCGTCGCTCTGAGCCATGACGCTGTCATCAAGGCTCAGGAGATGGATCCCGAGCTGGCTGTGGACGGCGAGCTGCAGTTCGACGCAGCCGTTGCTCCCGAGGTCGCACAGGTCAAGTGCAAGGGCAGCAAGGTCGCTGGTCAGGCCAACACCTTCATCTTCCCCTGCATCGAGGCCGGCAACATCGGCTATAAGATCGCACAGCGTCTGGGCGGCTACGCTGCCTACGGCCCCATCCTGCAGGGCCTGAACGCTCCCATCAATGACCTGTCCCGTGGTTGCAATGCCGACGAGGTCTACAAGATGAGCCTCATCACCGCCTGCCAGTCCTGAGCTGACGCACGGATGAACTGAAAATTTCCGAAAGGGCCGCTGCCGCATCTCACGGGCAGCGGCCCTTTTGCTGTACATCCGACCCGGTTTATGATAAAATAAAGGAAAGAATATCCCCCAGATAAGGAGAAAAAATCGAAGGTGAGAAGAAAGGCTCTGTCCCTTGGCCTCGCAGCAGCGCTGCTTCTGTGCGGCGGTACACAGAAAAACGAAAGGATGGCCGCAGCCTTGGTACAGGCTGCGGCCGCCTCCACCATCCAGAGCAGCACAGCAAGCCCGGAAAGCGGCAGCATCACGCCGGAACAGTTCGGGGCGAGGGGCGATGGCAGGGCAGACGACCAGCAGGCGTTGGAGTCCGCGATGCAGTGTGCCAGCGCCGCCGGTCTGCCCCTCGAGCTGACGGTGGGGGCGGTCTACCGCTTTTCCTCCCAGCTTGAGCTGCCCAGCGGCCTGACCATCCGGGGCAATGGGGCTGTCCTGCTCAGCGACATCCAGTATGAGACGCTGGGGCAGGACCGCCCGGCCGTCGGCATCATCGGAAGGTCCAATGAGGACCGCGCACACGACATCCGGCTGGAAAATGTCACCTTCCGGGCGGCGGACAGCTGCCAAAGCAACTGCCTGTTCTGGGTGATGCGCGCCTGCAATGTGGAAGTCGTGGACTGTACCTTCGACTGTCAGCCCAACGACTGGTGCCGGGGCGCTGCCGACCTGTACGGGGTCAATGAGAACATCCGCTTCGAGGGCTGCGTATTCCGCCAGCTGACGGGCGGCACGGCAGGCGGCATCTGGGTGCGCAACTGGACGGATCAGGCAGAGAGCCGGAATATCCGTTTTGAGGACTGTGATTTTTACAAGTCCGGTGCAGACGAGGTCTTAGCCGTCTGGGGCTGGGGCGGCGCTGTGCGGGAGGTCGTCCTCTCGGGCTGTAGCTTTTATGAGACAGAGACGGAGGAGAGTCTGGCAGCAGGCAACCGTCCGGTGTGGTTCATCACACTGGGGCAGAGCGGCATCACCGATGTGCGGATGGAGCACTGCACCATTTGGGCGGACCGCTGCGAGGTCATCTTCCACATGGTGGGCGACAAGACCCATGCCGTCGTGGACAACTGCGACATCACCCTGAACCAGCCGGACGATGTGGCCGGGCATGACATCAGAAAGAGCGCGAATCCCATGCTGGCGCAGGGCAATGGCCGCGCCGACGGCAGTACGGTCATCCAGAACAGCCGTATTGTCCTGAGCGGCGACGATGGGCGGCGCATCAGCTATCGGCTCAGCGCCCTGAAGGACAATACGCTGGAAGTTTCCCTCGGGCACGGCATCGCCAGCACCAGCGAGGTCAGCGGCAATACCATCCGGGGCCGGATACAGCATAAGATCTTTGAGGACTGCTCCAACGTGTGGAATAATCATGTAAATGTGCGGAGATTCTCGCTTCCGGGATGAACCGCTTATAAAAAGGAGGTCTTATCATGAGAAGAAAATTCATTGCGGCGGCTGCATCGGGGGTTCTGGCCCTGACGATGACAGCGGCTCTGCCCACCATCCATGCGGCAGCGGTGAGCATCTGGAACGACATTACCCCGGGAACGGAGAGTGTCGAGACGTTCCAGTACAAGGACTATGCCGACCGCTATTCGGACGCCTACGAGCTTTACGGCTACGACGCCGAGGCGTTGTTCAACCACTATGAGACGGTTGGCAAGGCCGAAGGGCGGGTAGGACGATTCAAGAAAACGGCGGAAGAAGATGACCGGCATCCCTATGTGTGGGACGCCGATGAGCCGTTGGATCCGCTGCCGCCTCTGGAATTTTCCGCGCAGCCGGATTGGTTCGATACCCGTACCCTCCCGGAGAACCTGTCCAACATTCGTATCGTAAAGGAATACGAGCAGCTGGAAGCCTTTATCGAGAGAGATGAATGGATCGGGGACCCTGTTCTGGTGCGGAAGTCAGAACTCCTGACCGAGATGAGCAGTCGTGTCCGGAATTACGAAGGCCGACGCGGCGGTGCCGACTATCTCCGTGCCATCAGTCAGGACATCGACGTATTGCTTGACTTCATGGGATAATGATATAGTATAAAAAGAAGAGCCTCACTGCAGAACAGCGAGGCTCTTTTCTGTTGGCAGAGCACAGTACGAAAATACAGGGTTCGTCTGGCTCTTGTTTGGTGGAGGCGATGGGAGTCGAACCCATGTCCGAAAAGAGTTCAGCGTAGGTGTCTCCGGGTGCAGGCGATCTACAACATTCCCTCCGCGTCACGCCGGTCGCCAGGCTAACGCTTCAGTAGCTTCATGAGTTCCTGCCGGTCCGCAAAGCTTAGGTCCGTTCAGGTGCTGTGTCTAAAGGACGCCCCGGCCCCACACGACACAAGAGTGGGCGGAACGCGCAGCACTCAGGCTGCGAGCAACTGATAATTATTGTTGTCAGTTAATTTTTTGGAGGAGTTTAGAGCAGTTCCCCCACTGCTACCCGCTGCCCAGGCCTCGCTCCCCCCGTCGAAACCTTTACGCCCCCATAAAGCGCATGTCGCCATGCGCAGAAAGCTTGGTTTTCCGGGCAGGAATGCTGCCTGAAAGAGATCTAGTAGAATTTGCCGTTGGACTTCACAGCCCGGTCGATGGAGCGTTTGGCGTCACGCTTTGCAGCGTCGGCACGCTTGTCGTAGAGCTTTTTGCCCTTGCACAGGCCGACCTCCATCTTGACGCGGCCATGCTTGAAGTAGAGGGAGAGGGGAACAAGGGTGTAGCCCTGCAGTTTGCACTGCTGGTGCAGCCGCCGGATCTCGGTCTTGTGGGCCAGCAGCCGCCGCACCCGCAGAGGATCCTGATTGAAGATGTTGCCGTGGTCGTAGGGAGTGATATGCATCCCCTTGACCAGAAGCTCGCCGTCCTCAATATCGACCCAGCTATCCTTCAGGTTGACGCCGCCCGCACGCAGGCTCTTGACCTCGGTGCCCTTCAGTTCAACGCCGGTCTCCAGCGCTTCGAGCACGAAGTACTCGTGGCGCGCTTCGCGGTTTGTGGCGATGGTCTTGGTCGCCGGACGTTCCTTGGTAGGTGCCATGAAGCGCGCCTCCTTTCCTTGACTTCTTACTGTCCTGTCATTATATCACATTTTGCTGGATTTTCAAGAGCGATTTTTGAAGAGACTGTTAATGTTCTCTAAAATCCGCCTGTTACAGCTCGTCGCGGCCGGAGAGGGCGCGGTAAAGCGTCGTCTCATCGGTATACTCGAGACTGCCACCCACGGGCAGGCCGTAGGCCAGACGGGTCGTCTTGATGCCGAGGGGCTTGATGAGCTTGGCCAGATACATGGCGGTAGCCTCCCCCTCGACGGTGGGATTCATGGCCATGATGACCTCCTTCACCTCGCCGCTGCCCAGCCGGGCCAGAAGCTCTTTTACCGAGAGCTGCTCGGCACCGATGCCGTCCATCGGGCTGATGAGGCCATGGAGGACGTGGTAGAGGCCGTGATACTCCCGGGTGCGCTCAAAGGCCTGCACGTCGCGGGGGGTCTCCACCACACAGATGGTGGAGCGGTCCCGCTTGGCGCTGGAGCAGATGGGGCAAAGCTCCGCCTCGGTGTAGTTCTGGCAGACGCGGCAGCGGTGGAGCCGGGTGTGGGCGTTCTGGATGGCCTCGGCCAGCGCCGTGGCGTCGGCGTCCGACATGCTCAGCACCTGATAGGCCATCCGGGTCGCGCCCTTGCGGCCGATGCCCGGAAACTGGCTGAACTGCTCGATGAGCTTTTCCAGCGGCGCTGCGGTGTAACCCATGCGTATCCCTCCCGCTTAGAGGCCGGGGATGTTCAGGCCGCCGGTCAGCTTGCCCATTTCGGCCTCGGCGGTCTCGTCCACCTGCTTGACGGTAGCGTTGACGGCTGCGGCCACCAGATCTTCCAGCATCTCGATGTCGTCGGGGTCAACGGCCTCGGGCTTGATGGTGATGCCGAGGATCTCGTGCTTGCCGTTCATCCGGACCGTGACCATCTCGCCGGAGGCGCTGCCGGTGTACTCGGCAGCTTCCAGCTCGGCCTGCTTGGCCTTCATGTCATCCTGCATCTTCTGAGCCTGACGCATCAGGGCATTCATATCGGGGCGGCCAAATCCTGCGGGCATTCTTGCTTTCATAGTTTGTGTTCTCCTTGTTTGTTCGTTTTATTTTTAGCGGCCTCGCCCTCTCCGTCCGCTTCGCGGCCACCTCTCCCAAAGGGAGAGGCTTTGCCTTGCGGTTTCGCTTTTGGCTCTCCCTTTGGGAGAGCTGTCACCGTTAGGTGACTGAGAGAGCAAGCCATTTTAGCGCTTCTTTTTCGTGCTGTCCTCGATGCTCACCTCAAGGCCCAGTTTTTCCAGTGCGTGGAGGGACTGCTCGGCGTTGGAGGTGTGCTTCGCGGCGGTGCGGGGTTCGTAGGGGCCGATGGGCACCGCGACGCCCGACACCTGCGCGATGAGCTTTTTGATGAGGCGCTGACTGTCCTTGTTCACCCGGATGAAGTCCCGGAAGGTCTTGCCGCCGTCGATGAGCACCCGGGTGCCGTCGAAGTAAGCCTTCGACTTGCGCAGGTAGCTGTGGAGCATAGGGTCCTTCTCCTGTAAGAGCTTGACGACCTCGCTCCACTGCTCGAAGGGGTTGATGCCCTCTGCGGCCACCTTTCGGGGGCGGCTGAGGGCCGGGTCGGCGGTGTATTCCGGAGCCGGTGCTGTGACCGGCGCGGCCGGTTCATCCCACGGCAGGGGAGCGCTCTCTGCCACCGGCGGCTCGTCGGGCGGGGGCGGAAGCTCTTCTTCTACGGGCGCGGGAGCCGGTTCCTCGGGAACCGAAGCGGGGGAGACCGCTGGCTCTTCCGGTGTAGACGTCGGTTCTGCGGCGGGCGCAGGAAGAGGCTCCTGCACAGCAGGCGGGGGCGTCACGGGCGTACTCACAAAGGGCTGCGGCGCGGGTTGTGCCGGGGCCGAGACAAAGGGTCGGACGACCGGTGCGGCAGGAGCCGCAGCCTGCACGGATCCTGCTGCTGTGGGGGCGGCCTGCGGCGGCTCAGAGAGGGTGAAGAGGGCCAGCTCCAGCTCGATGCGCTGGTCGCTGCCCCGGGTCATGTGCTCGAGGGCGTTGCCCAGCGTGCGGATGGCCCGGACGGCCTCCCGCTGGCCCAGCTGAGGCCCTTTTTCGAGGTACTGCGCTTCCTCCTCGGGCGAGACGCCGGACAGCAGGCTCTGCCCGCCGGGCAGAGCCGCCAGCATCAGAGCGCGGTAGTGGGCGATCAGCTCTTCGGTCAGACGCTTCACGTCCACCGACTGCTGCCGCAGCGCGGCCAGCTGGGCCAGAGCAGCCGCACCGTCCTGCGCTTCCAGCGCATCCGAGATGCGGAACAGGTAGCTCCGGTCGGTGACGCCAGCCATCCGGCGGACCACGTCGGCGTCGATCTTTGCCGTGACGCCGGCGCAGGTGTCAAGGATGGAGAGTGCGTCGCGCATGGCACCGTCGGCCAGCCGGGAGATCAGCTCTGCGCCGTCGGTAGTCAGTTCCAGCCCCTCCTGCCCAGCAATGTACTCGACCCGCTGTGCGATGTCCTCCGGCCCGATGCGGGTGAAGTCGTACCGCTGGCAGCGGGAGAGGATGGTGGCCGGGACCTTCTGGATCTCCGTCGTGGCGAGGATGAAGATAACGTGGGCAGGCGGCTCTTCCAGCGTCTTCAGCAGGGCGTTGAAGGCCGCTGTGGACAGCATGTGCACCTCATCGATGATGTATACCTTATAATGGCAGGCGCTGGGGGTATAGGCTGTCTCGTCCCGCAGGTCGCGGATGTCGTCCACGCCGTTGTTGGAGGCAGCGTCCATCTCCACCACATCGAGGATGCTGCCGTTGTCGATGCCTTTGCAGATCTCGCACTCGCCGCAGGGGTCGCCATCCTTGGGATGGAGGCAGTTGACCGCCTTGGCAAAGATCTTGGCGCAGGTGGTCTTGCCGGTGCCGCGCACGCCGGTGAAAAGGTAGGCGTGGCCCACGCGGCCCGACGCCACCTGATTGCGCAGTGCTGTGACGATGCCGCGCTGTGCGACGACGTCCTCGAACCGCTGAGGTCTCCATTTGCGGTATAATGCGCGATACATCGGCGATCCCCTCCTGTCGATAATAAAAAATCGGACAGCGCTGACGGGGTTTGACCCCCGCCTTGCGTAACTCGGCATACGGATGCAGGCTGACTGAAACGCACGGGGCGCGCCGCTTAAGGCTGCTTGGTTCCCCACCTGACCTGGTTCACTGCGGCTCCATCGTACAGGACCCACATCCGTATGCCGAACCACGCAGCAGGCGCTGTCCGACAAGACACACGGTTCGTGTGCTTTAATATTGTACCACAGTTCAGGGAGGAATGCAAGAGGGAGTCAGTCCTGCTCCCAGCCGGCCCGCAAAAGCTCCAGTGCATGGGTCTCAAGGCGGGAAACATAGCTCCGGCTGATCTGGAGCAGCTTTGCCGTTTCCAGCTGGGTCAGCGGCGGCTGTCCCGCCAGACCATACCTTAATAATAGAAGCTTCCGCTCCCGGGCGGGCAGGCCCTCGATGAGGCGGCGGAGGCGCTGGGCATCCTCCTGCCTTTCGCAGCTCTCCTCCATGCAGAAGCCATCCTGCAGCACATCGGCGAGGGTGAGGGCGGAATCCTCTTTTCCGGCTTCCAGCGTTTCTTGGAGCGAGAGAGTGGGAGCGTTTTTCCGCTCCCGCCGGAAGTGCATCCGAAGCTCATTCTCAATACATCGGCTGGCGTAAGTCGAAAATCTGGCCCGGCGGGTGGAGTCGAAGGTGTCCACGGCCTTCATCAGGCCGATGGTGCCGATGGAGATCAAATCGTCCTGCTCACCGGGGAGAGCGTAGTATTTTTTGGCGATGTGGGCCACGAGGCGCAGGTTATGACGGATGAGCTTTTCCCGAGCGGACGGGTCGCCCTCCCGCAAAGCGGAAAAGGTCTTGATCTCCTCCTGCGGGCTGAGCGGGCGGGGAAAGCTGCCGCTTTCCAGATGAAGCGCAAGAAACAGAAACTTTGTGGCAAAAAACTGCAAAAGAGATAAAAACATGGCGAGCCCCTCCCCAAAGCATCATAAATTGTTACTATAATTTATGAAGGAGGGCTTGCCCTTTTTCCTGACGTCGGGCAGGCACACCGTCAAAAATGGTCTCCCGCTCCTGAAAATGTTGATCTGGTTCGAGTATACCGCATCGCAGGGGCGGCTGTCTATACGGATAGCCGGATCGTGGAAAAGTACAGGGATCAACTTGCGCAAATTTTTACGCAGATTGGCCTCTCTTTTTTACACAGCCAATGCCAATTAGCGCTTGAAATCGAAACGCTGCGCAAGTATACTATACTAGTTATACTGTACAAGCTTGATCAAAAATCAGTATGCCAGTTGGACCATAAAAGACATACCAGAATTGAAGTGCGCAGCAGAATCAAAACCCTACGAGGATGAAAATGAAATTCGATAGAAGACTTACAGATAAAATCTACACTTCCGATACGGTAAGGCTGGGAAAAGATGCATTTCAGGCCATGCAGGAGACGATCTATCATAATAGCGGTGTCGGAACCATTACCGGGTACTATGATGCCGAATTGTCGATCCTGTCGGTCAGTGATCTGTTGCTGCATAATCTGAACCACAGCTATGCATCCCTGATGGAGCAGACAAAGGGTTCGCTGAAGAATCTTTTCTATAAGAGAGATGCCGCATTCCTTGACAATGCACGCTTTCGTCAGATTCAGGGCGGAGGAGAAAGCCAGTTCCTCACGGCAGATGGGGCTCCCGTCTATGTGCGTCTCTACAAAAAAGATGCAGTCGATACGGATGGAACACCGATCTGGATCATGTCAGTACAGATGAACTGGGCGTATGAGAACCTTGCGCTGGTTAATGAATCCATCCATTCTGCACTATGGTATTTTGAGTGTAATGAAAACGGTGAGATCGTTCATGTGAACTGGAGCCATGCGTTCCGGCAGATCCTTGGATATCATGACATTCTGGATTTTCCGAACAAACTGGATTCGTGGTCGAACCTGCTGCACCCGGAGGATCATGACCGGGTGATGAAGCTGCTTTTGGAAACGATCGCGGACAAAAGCAACGCCACGAAGTTCAGCGTAGAGTACCGACTGAAAATGCAGGATGGCCAATACCAGTGGTTCCGGACATCGGCGGAGGTGATACGCCGTCTGGATGGCTCGGTCAATCGAATTGCCGGAATCATCAGCAACATTGACGTGGAAAAAAGAAGTCGGATGCAGGCGCAGCGGGCAGCGGCATTTCACCGTGCATTTACCAGCGCAAACCTCTGCGAATACTATGTAAATCTGGAAAAGAACACCTTTGATACTTTCAAAGTGGAGCCTTCTTTGATGACGGCCTTTGAGCAGAACCACACATGGGATGGATTGGTCAGATTCTTTGTGGATAACTATGTGGTTGAAGAGGACAAAAAGTCTGTAACGGATTTCTACAATCGCGCCTACATCACGGAAAAATTAAAGGGGCTTGAGACGGAGCTGCGTCAGGAGTGCCGCATCGTTCTGAATGGGGAGGAACGATGGGTCAGCAACGTGGTCATGCGCGGTGAGATCGAAGATTCCGAATATGCGATGATTTTTCTGCGGGACATCACAGAGTCCAAAGCAGAGACGGCACGGCGGATGCAGATGGCCTCAGATAACGCATCGATGGATCTTTTGATCAAGAGTATGGTGCGTCTGCTGGACCGCTTTGTCGTCTGCGATCTGGAGAATGACCGGTATCGGTTCTATAATCTGCAAGGTGAAATGATATACGCGCCGACGGGAACATACCATGGTTTTGTGGAGCAGGTGGCTGTAAGGTATAAGACGTTGGAGCCATTGGCGGCGATAGACGCATTGTTCTCACCGGAAAATATCCGAAAGAATCTGCAGGGCGAGAACGACATCTACAAATTTGAATACTGCTCCATAGACGAAAACACCTATAAGATCGGTTCCTTCATTCCGCTGGAGTGGGAGGGCACAAAGCTGGTCAAAGCACTGTTGGCATCTATGGATGTGTCACAGGAGAAAAAGGCCGAGATCGAATCCCATAAGGCACTGAAGGATGCGTACCGGGCGGCGGAAAACGCAAGCCGCGCCAAGACAGAATTCCTCTCCAATATGTCCCATGATATCCGTACACCGATGAATGCAATCGTTGGCTTGACCGCCATTGCGGGTGCAAATATCGAGAGTCAGGACAGGGTGGTCGAGTGCCTTGGCAAGATCACAAAGTCGAGTCGTCATCTGTTGGGACTGATCAATGAAGTGCTGGATATGGCCAGAATCGAGAGCGGGCGGATAAGCCTTGCCGAGGAGGATTTCAGCCTGCCGGAGCTGGTCGATAACCTGCTCACCATCACAAAACCGGCAATCGACGAGCACAAACATCAGCTCGAAGTTCATATTGAGCACATCGAGCACGAAGCTGTCTGCGGCGACAGCCTGCGCATCCAGCAGGTCTTTGTGAACCTGATGAGCAACGCCGTCAAGTACACCCCGGATGGAGGAAACATCACCTTTACGATCAAGGAAAAACCGAACGGCTTCTCGGAGCTTGGCTGCTACGAGTTTTCCATCGAGGACAACGGCATCGGTATGACGCCGGAATTCCAGAAGATCATGTTCGAGCCGTTCAGCCGGGCAGACGATCACCGGACGACCAAGGTGCAGGGCACCGGCCTTGGCATGGCCATTGCAAGAAACATCGTCAACCTGATGAATGGTGACATTCAGGTCGAAAGCGCTCCCAACAAGGGAACGAAGATCACGGTCACGGTCTATCTGAAGCTTCAGAAGAACGAGAAGGAACAGGAAAAAGAACTGCTCGATCTGCCGGTACTGGTCGTGGACGATGACAAGACCTGCTGTGAAAGCACCGTTGCAACCCTTCAGGAGATCGGCATAGCGGGCGAATGGGTCCTGACCGGTAAGGAAGCTGTGGAGCGCTGCTATGCGCGTCATGAGACCAACAGTGACTATTTTGCGGTGATCCTGGACTGGAAGATGCCGGAAATGGACGGTATTGCAACCGCCAGAAAAATCCGGGAACGGGTAGGAGAAGATGTCACGATCATCATCCTGACTTCCTTTGATTTCAGCGAGATCGAAGAAGAAGCCAGAGCAGCGGGCGTGAATGCGTTTATGGCAAAACCACTGTTCCGTTCCCGTCTGACGGCAACTCTGCGGCAGTTTACATCCGGGAAGAAGGAGGAAAACGCCCGGAACTATCTGGAAGACTTTGCGAAGGAAAACTATGCAGGTAAGCGGATCCTTCTTGTGGAGGATAACGAGCTGAACCGTGAGATCGCAACCGAGATCATAGGCATGACGGGCGTGACCATCGACAGCGCCGAAAACGGAAAAATTGCAGTCGAAAAGGTGATGGAAGCGCCAGAAAAGTGGTACGATCTCATTTTTATGGACATCCAGATGCCCATCATGAATGGTTACGAAGCCACTGCTGCGATCCGTGCCCTTGCCGGCAGCCGGGGCAAAGTGCCCATCATTGCCATGACGGCAAATGCCTTTGCCGAGGACGTGCAGCTGGCAAAGAACACCGGCATGAACGAGCATATCGCCAAACCGCTTGATTTGAATAAACTGAACGATGTGCTGAAACAGTGGCTGTGATCTGTGCATTGCAGAAAGGCGCGTGATATCTGGGCAAACAGGAACACCACGTTTCAAGGATCTTGTATTGAAATAGCTGCACAACCGCAGCTATTGGGTTGAAAATAAGGCTGAAGCCCCAATTGCTCCAGCCAACGTCAGAGTTCCTTAATTGTCCATAAAAAATACGTTGGTACGTTTTACACTGTAACGATTCAAAAAACAAAGGAGAGGTGTTTTGCTATGATCTACAAAAAGCAATACGGTCAACCGTTTGATACCGAAAGTGTAGTGGGTTCTTTTTTGCCCATGATGGAAACGATACCCTATCTGACCAAGGAGCCGGATGGTTTCTCCTATGCCATGGAGCCGCAGGATGTCCTGTATGGTCTTGGCGAGAACGTCCGTGGTATCAACAAGCGCGGGTGGGTGTACGAAAGCAAATGCTCCGATGACGGCAACCATACCGAGGGCAAATCCTCGCTGTACGGTGCTTATAATTTTATGATCGTGTCCGGTAAGGATACATTTGGCGTTTTTATCGACTACCCGGGCAAGGTCACCTTTGACTGCGGCTACACCGACATGGATACCTTACGCATCACGGTGGCCGAGGAAAATTACGATCTCTACATCATTGAGGGCGAGAGCCTGACCGATATTGTGCACCAGTTCCGCCAGTTGGTGGGGCGCAGTTATATTCCGCCCAAATGGGCTTTTGGCAACGCCCAGAGCCGCTGGAGCTACATGAACGAGGACGAGGTCCGCGAGGTGGTGGCAAATTACCGTGCCAATCATATGCCGCTGGACGCTGTGGTTCTGGATATTGATTACATGGAGCGCTACAAGGACTTTACGGTGGATGCGCAGCGCTTCCCGCATTTTGCAGACTTTGCCGCCGAGATGAAAGCGCAGGGCATCCATCTTGTCCCCATCATCGATGCAGGAGTCAAGGTCGAAGAGGGATATGATGTGTACGAGGAAGGCGTGAAAAACGGCTACTTCTGCACGAATCAGGATGGAACCCCCTTTGTAGCCGGTGTGTGGCCGGGACGGGTACACTTCCCCGATATGCTCAACCCGGAAGCCCGTGCTTGGTTTGGCAGTCAATATAAAGTTCTGCTGGATCAGGGGATCGAGGGCTTCTGGAATGATATGAACGAGCCTGCTATCTTCTACGCAGAGGAAAGACTGAAAAAGACCTTTGCTGAAATTGGGAAATACAACAAGCAAAACCTGGATATTTCCAGCTTTGGTGCTTTTACCGGCATGGTGGCAGAGCTTTCCAACAACGAAAACGATTATAAGATGTTCTACCACAACACCAAACAGGGGCGTATGCGGCACGACAAGGTACATAATCTTTTTGGTTATAACATGACCCGTGCTGCAGGCGAGGCTTTTGAGCGGCTGGAGCCGGACAAGCGCATTTTGATGTACTCCCGTTCTGCCTGCATCGGGATGCACCGGTATGGCGGCATCTGGACCGGCGATAACCATTCTTGGTGGAGCCACATTCTGCTTGCGCTGCGCATGATGCCCTCCCTGAATATGTGCGGCTTCCTGTACGAAGGCCCCGACATTGGCGGCTTTGGCAGCAATACCACGGAGGATCTGGTGCTGCGCTGGTACGGCATGGGCATCTTCTCTCCGCTGCTGCGGAACCACTCTGCCAAGGACACCCGCCGGCAGGAGCCCTACCGCTTTAAAAACAAGGCCGCCTTTGCCGGTATTTTACAGCTGCGCTACCTGCTGCTGCCCTACATTTACAGCGAGTACATGAAGGCTGCTCTGCACGACGGCATGTACTGTATGCCGTTGGCGTTCGCCTTCCCGGAGGACGACTTTGCCCGCCGGGTGGAGGATGAGGTGATGATCGGTGAAAGCCTGTTGATCGCCCCGGTATATGAGCAAAATGCCCGAGGTCGGTACGTTTATCTGCCGGAGGAGATGCTGCAGGTGCGGGTAAAGTGCAGCGAAGGCAACCGCATCGAAACCAGCGTGCTGCCAGCAGGCCATCATTACATTCCGGTGGAGCTGGATGAAGTGGTGTTCTTTATGCGCAAGGGACACCTTCTGCCCCTTGCCAAGGACGGCAAAAAGATCCAGAGCGTTGCCGATGTGGACTTTGCAGATCTGCGCCTGCTTGCCTATGCTCCCGATGGTGCATCCTATGAATACTATACCGATGACGGCGAGACGAAGGATTATGATAAGCCGGAACATTTTGTGCATATCACGCTGGATGCGGATGGAAACGCAAAGAGTGATCGTGCTACGGTCAAAGTAGAAGGATAATCGTCAGTCATTACGCAGTTCCTACAGAGTGACAGCGTTTCAGCTTGAAATGCTGCCACTCTTTTTTGTTGTCTATATCACAGATAAAATGTACGTGCTATCTGGGCCAAAAAGTCCAGAGCGGCGAGATCGACGCCAGCCGTGCGACGGTGATCGAAGATACCGGCATTGGCTGGGGCGCAAACCATATCTGGGCAAGCAGGAACATCACGTCTCCAGAATTTTGTACTGAAAAAAAGGGCTGCTGCACAGGGAACAGACCTTGTGCAGCAGCCCCTTATGGTATGTAGTAACTCAGTCCTTCTTCTCGGCGGTGCGGGCAAAGAAGTTGGCGAGGACGGCACCGGAAATGTTATGCCACACAGAGAACACAGCGCCGGGGATGGTTGCCAGCGGATACTGTGCAAAGTGGGCGGCAGCCAGAGAGGTGGCCAGACCGGAGTTCTGCATTCCGACCTCGATGGAAATTGCACGGCACTTGGTGGAATCCAGCTTCAGCAGCTTACCCACGCCAAAGCCGGTGAGGTAGCCCAGCAGGTTGTGCAGGATGACCACGGCAAGGATCAGCAGGCCGCTGGTCATGATCTTGGCGGAGTTTGCGGACACAACAGCGCAGATGATGAGCACGATGGCGGTGGTGGAGACCAGCGGCAGCACACGGACGGCATTTTGGGTGAAGGCATGGAAGAAGTGGTTGACCACAAAGCCCAGTGCGATGGGCACCAGCACCACCTTGACGATGGACAGGAACATATTTACAGGGTTCACATTCACGCGCTGGCCGGCATACAGCAGGGTCAGCAGCGGGGTGAGGAAGGGCGCCAGCACGGTGGAAACTGCGGTCATGCCGACGGACAGTGCAACGTCGCCCTTGGAAAGGTAGGTCATCACGTTAGAGGAGGTGCCGCCGGGGCAGGTACCCACAAGGATGACGCCGATAGCCAGCTCGGTGGGCAGGTGGAACAGCTGGGTCAGCGCCCATGCCAGAAAGGGCATCAGGGTGAACTGGGCAATGCAGCCGATGATCACGTCTTTCGGGCGGCTGAACACTACCTTGAAGTCCTCCGGCTTCAGGGTGAGACCCATGCCGAACATGACGATGCCCAGCAGGGTGTTGACCCATGCGGTCTTTACCACACTGAAGGTGCCGGGGAACAGCAGCGCCAGTGCCGCTACCACAATGACGATGGCGGCCATGTACTTGCCTACAAAGTCGCTTACTTTTTCCAATGTTTTCATGATGAAATCTCCTTTTTCAAAACACTTATTTTTGCGGATGCAAAGGCAATGAAACATCCGGAAAATGGCTTTCCCGCAAACAAAAACGCCTTTGTCCCCTACGGTTCGTAAGAGACAAAGGCGCATAAACTCCTCTGCGGTACCACTCTTATTGCCGGTGCAAAGCCCGGCCCCTCAGTGCGCATCCAACAATGCGCGGCCCGTGATAACGGGGGCCTGCCGTTCCCGCTTACTGGGGCGCATACACCGCCCATTCAGCCGGAAAGCTCGGAGAGGATCTTCCCACGGACGCCCTGCACTGCCTTGCACCATCCGGCAGCTCTCTGCAGCATTCTTTCCGGGTACTCTTTCTCGTCATAGCCGAATATTTCACTGCCACGGAGTATACTCTTCTGCCGGGTCGAAGTCAAGAAAAACGACCCTTCTAGTTTTTCATCCGGCTCACGCCAAGAGTGAAGCCAGCTCATGCAACGGCTGCTTTGTCGTTCCCTGCGGGTATTCGCCCTTACCGTGCCGGTGGCACGGGTTATGCCCAGTACATGACGGCTTTCAACCGCAACAATGGCGGAGACGGCAGCGGCTGCGGCTGTCTCATCGCCATTGCGGTGGTGGTCGTGCTGGTGCTTATTGCCATGGGAAGCTGAGGGGCATTCCCATAGCACAAGGCTGTCTTACGTGACCCGGTCACAGAAAATCTAACTAGGAAATGTTATCATATAGCCATAGAAAACACCAACAACATTCCGATGGAGGATTTGAATATGAAGGCAAAGTTTTATATCTGTGAGCACTGTGGCAATCTGGTCACCACCATCCACAACGCAGGCGTCCCGCTGGTCTGCTGCGGCGAAAAGATGAAGGAGCTGCTCCCCAACACGGTGGAAGCCAGCGGCGAAAAGCATCTGCCGGTGGCAGAGCACTCCGGCAGCACTCTCACCGTCACGGTGGGTGCAGTGGAGCACCCCATGGTGGATGTGCACCACATCCAGTGGCTCTTTGTGGAGACGGAAAACGGCGGACAGCTCCGCTATCTTACCCCCGGGCAGGCACCCAAGGCGGTGTTTGAGTTGGGCAGCGAAAAGCCGGTGGCGGTCTACGCTTACTGCAACCTGCATGGTCTGTGGATGACGAAGCTTTAAGAAATGAACGGGCTCCTGCCAGTGGTTGACGCTTGCAGGAGCCTGTTTTTGCGTGCAGCCAATGGTTCTGGCACAGGCGTATCAGACAAAAATGAAAATGGAGTAAACATTGAAATACAGAGAGATCGTGGACGGCATTTTTCTTGACCGCCCCAACCGTTTTATTGCCCATGTAGATGTGAACGGCGCAGTGGAAACCGTCCATGTCAAAAATACCGGACGGTGCAGGGAACTGCTTTTGCAGTTCAGCGTAAGCCGCCATTCCGGCATTTTCCATCATTTGCAGGTAGGGCAGACCGTGGGCATCCCCGGCTTGTTCAATTTCCTTCATCTGCGCAGCCGTCACAATGCGATGTTTCATGTTGGCACCTTCTTTCTATCTCTATTATAATGGATGAGAATGTTTGGAACAAGATGAAAGATACCGGTGCATAGAATCTGTCCCCGGAGAGTTGGAACAAGCCCTCCGGGGGCATTTTTGTTTTTCACTATCTTTTCCGCAGGGGAAAACCATGGTATACTGAATCCAAAGTATAGCAGTTTGCGTTTTTGATGCTCAAGCAACATCCGCAAACTGCATATCGCAAATATGCCGTTTTGATTGGCACTATTTTTGAAAATTGCGATAATAAACCGGGAGGTACCGTTATGAAGTGGGGAATTTTAGCGACCGGCACCATTGCCAAAAAGTTTGCATCTACGGTGGAACAGATGGGCGCAGAAGGGGAGCAGCTTGTTGCCGTGGGGTCACGGCATCTGGAAAGCGCGCAGGCGTTTGCACAGCAGTACGGCATTCCCCGCTGCTATGACTCCTACGAAGCCCTTGCCGCCGACCCGGAGGTGGAGGCCATCTATATTGCCACCCCCAACACCCTGCATTACGAAAACTGCAAGCTCTGCTTGGAGCAGGGTAAGCACGTTTTGTGCGAAAAGCCCTTTACCATCAGTCCGGGGCAGGCGCAGCAGCTGTACCGTCTGGCGGAGGAAAAACACCTCTTTCTCATGGAGGCATTCTGGATCTGGCTGCTGCCGCTGTACGACCGTCTGCGCGAGATCCTTACTGCCGGCACCATTGGGGAGCTGAAGCAGATCACCTGTCAGTACGGCTTTGTGGCCTCCGGTGCCCGGAAGGACCGCAAGTTTGATTCCGGTCTGGGCGGCGGTGCGCTGCTGGATATCGGCATCTACAATTTGGGCTTTCTGCGCATCCTTACCGGACAGGACCCGGAGAAGGTGGAAACCAAAGGGGTGCACATCAACGAGTACGGCACCGACGATTACAGCCGCCTTGCGCTGACCTACCCCGGCGGCTGCATGGCAGAGTCGGTCCAGACCATCGGGCAGGAGCTGGAGCGCAACGCCCGTATCGTTGGCACCAAGGGCAGTATTTTCCTGCCGGATTTCCAGCACGCCGAGACCATGACGCTGGAAGTGGAGAGCAAAGAGCCGGAGGTTATCCGCTGTCCGGTGGACATCAACGGCTTTGAGTATGAGATCCGGGAAGCAAGCCGCTGCGTCAAGCTGGGGCATACCGGCAGCGACCGCTACACCCCGCAGGACAGCCTTGCCCTGACCCGCCTGATGTACGACATCCGCATGAACTGGGGCATGAAGTTTGCGGGTGAGGTGTAAGCACGCACCTTGCCGCGGGTCTTTTGCGTGCGAAAACCATGGTATACAGAGAGCGACAACTCGGAATTTGTGGAGATAAGTATGATAGTACCTGTAAATGAAACAAATCTTCTTCAAGCCGCAACCATCCATTCAATATCCTGGAAGGAATCGCATCGTGCATTTTGTACTCCTGATTTCATAGAAACACACACGCCAGATCGGCAACGGGAGTATTTGAGAAACAAGATGAACAACGGAACAAAGCTCTATATGCTTGTAGAAGAAAAACCAATAGGGGTTGTTTCTGTAACAAAGGGTTTAATAGAGGATCTTTATATTCTTCCAGATATGCAAAACATGGGTTATGGAACGAAATTATTGCTATACGCAGTAGGCCAATGTACGGATACCCCTACGCTGTGGATTCTTGAGAATAATATAAATGCTGAGAGACTCTATCGTCGAATAGGCTTTAAGGAGACAGGGAGAAAGAACGCAATAACAAATAAGCTTGATGAGATTGAGTTCGCATTGACATAAATTCCAGTTTGACGAGGAGGTGCTTTACATGAAAAAGAGTATATCAAGGATTATCGGTGTGATAATGTTGATTGTAGCTATTGTATTTATAGTGTTTGCATTGAACCATCCAGAAAAGAGTTTCCCTTGGAACAATACAATTACTTGGTTACTGTATGGTATATATTTTCTTGTGACAGTGGTGCTGCTTATTGCTCCTAAGATGAAAAAGTGAGAAATTCCGGTTTGTCGAGCAGACAGGCATCTGAATAACACAAAATGAGGGAGCAGCCATGGTACTTTATTTTACGGGAACCGGCAACAGCCGGTATCTGGCGCGGCGCATTGCCGAAGGGCTGGAGATGCCGCTTTACGACCTGAACGCTTACATCAAGGCAGGGGATACCGCCCCGGTGCAGACCGGGCGTGACGTGGTGCTGGTAACGCCTACCTACGCATGGCGCATCCCCCGGGTGGTGTCGGAG